>LULO01000831.1_pt1 | contig 16101 bp, 27 predicted proteins | sample 728121 | NCBI WGS metagenome assembly LULO01 (sample SAMN03860287, study PRJNA289734) | marine metagenome | biome: seawater column; feature: ocean; material: water; isolation source: Red Sea water column Station 149 - depth 50m | place: Saudi Arabia: Red Sea | collected 2011-10-15 | depth 50 m | reverse complement strand
TTATAAAGCTTCTTGCTGGGGCGTTTCCTAAATAAGCCATGAATCTCCTTACGTACTAATTGCATCGACAACAGACATCCAAACACTTAACGAACTTGCCGTGTCGGACTGTGCTTTTACCACGTCTCCCGATTCAATCACTATTTTACTTCCACCGTCTATCAGCTCTAACGATCCGCCACTAACAATCGGTGCATTTTTAATTAAGTAGTGGTCCTGAGAACCACCTGTTACTGATGATGTAATAAACACACTTGCGTTTATTGTTGACGTAGTTGTGTTTGCTAGACGGATAGAGATGATTGCATCATCTGAGTTACTAGTATGAATAGCCACCGCTGATGTTCCTACATCCTGGTCTCCGTATCTTTCAAAATCTTGTGCCATATTACTCCTTTACTATAAGGCGATTGCCATTGCAACCGCAAATCCTGCTGATATTCCTGCTGTTCCACTAGATGCTGATGTTACTCTTCCTTTTGCGTCTACTGTAACCGAGGCGTTTGTATAACTAGCTGCTGATACTCCAGAGTTAGCTAGTGTTAATGCTCCGCCAGATGCGATTGTTGCATCACCTGACATATCAACTTCTTCAAATGATGTGCCATCAGCTACCAAAATTTTGTTAGCTGTGTTTGTTGGCATTTTTAATTTAGATCCAACAACAATATCACCAATTGTAGTTAAATTAGAATTAACTTTGTTAGATACAACATTAACAAAATTACCCATATATGCATGAGATGAACACTGATAATATAAAATATTAGGTGTGTTTTCATCTACGGCTATTTGTGTATACGCACCAGAACTACCAGCAGTTCCGTTCGTAGTTACGTTAGTTGTATATGCTGTAGATTTATCTGCCTCTAAGTAAAATCTTAAAGGGTGTGAACTGTTTGATGAATCAGATTGATCAAATCTATAATAATATGGATACGATGAATCTGCTCCAGATAATGTTATCGCTGGAGATTCTAGTCCATCAAAATAATAAGCATTAGCTGATGCCCCTCCCGCACTTTCATATGGATGATTACCTGATTTAGCGGCTACTGTAACTGTAATAACTTTTGGCGCTGATGATGAACCATATTCTTCTGGTGTAGGTAAACCTATTTTTGCACCAGGCACTGTACAGAATACTTCTGTTGCACCTGCAAAGTTTACTTTTGCATCACTATTAGAACTGGAGATAACGTAAGTTCTAGCGAGTGTGCTTGCTGCTCCATTTAAAGTTCCTAAACCAACTTCAAAGTTATTTGTTCCTGTTTCAAAGATACAGTAATAAGTGGTGTTGTCTCCACCGATACCAGCAGAAAAAGATTCAAAACCTGAAACTGCTCCACCTAGTGTAAACGTACCCGTTCCAGTAGTTGAACTGGATTCTTTTACCCTATCATTTAATTTAAACGCCATTTAAAATCCTACGATGTTAAACTAATAATTGCATTACTAGCGGTAGAAGGATCAGGAAACGAAATAGTGAAATCACCATTCGTTGCTGTCTTTGTTCCACCAAAATCTAAAACTACACACAACTTATCAGATTTATCGTCATTGTATATCGCTGCAAAAGCTGCAGAGAAAGTTGCACTTGACCACGTTACATCTGCAAAGTCTACAGATGTAGTTGCAGTTGTAGCTACAACAGCCTGACTAGTTAAATCTTTTCTAGCGTAGTTTGAACTACCTGCAGAAGAAACTTCATTAGTAGTTAAAGCAACTGTGCTAGATGTGTCGTAAGGATTAGATGTGTACAATGCTATCTTAAAAGAGTCTCCGCCATTCGCAAAGTTATGCGTTCCTGACATCAATTCACCTTTAAAAGAAAACGGTACTACATTTGCCATAATATATTATCTCCTTATTTACGGTGATGGCGATTTAATCTGAGAACGAATAGCGCCATCTTGCCATTCATCTCTACGTCTTCTACCTTCTTGTTCGATAGAGTACGATTTTGCAGCCCTTTGATAAGACTGTTCATAGTATTGTAGCATATCTACAGGACCTTTCAAGTATCCATATGCTTCTACCAAACATGCGTACAAAAGTAAATCTTGATATTTGTTAGATACAAAGGTTCCATTTGTAGCTGCCGGAGCAGCTGTGGGCTGTGTTGTATTAGTAATACTTATCGGTTGTTTAGTATAAGCCAAAGTAATTTCAAAAGTAGAGTTTGGCGTAGGTGCAACAACCCAAAAATTAGCGTCCCAATTACCATAATATTTAGGAAGTCCTGAAGCTGTTCCAGGAGTGTTGTAATATTCAGCCATAAAACTAGTGTCTCTTTTATCTAAAAATACTTGATTTCCAGAACCGTCTTTTAATTGAACATATCTAATAAATCTTAGATCAGATGGAATAGTTACGTATCTATTTCCAGAAACTAAATTAGATGTAGCATAAAATCTATTATCATCTGTATCTACTTCTCTATATATTCTGTTTTCTGCATTTTTAATTATAGTGTTTAAAACAGCTGTAGATAAAACCCCACTATCTACCTCTGTATAATTTCTAATATCATCTTGTAAATTTGTAAGTGTGTATGCCATTATGGTGATAGTGTAACCGGACCAGCCGATATACTTCCTCCTCCTATATTTGTACTAGCAGTTGCAGTTCCTGCAGCTACAAATGTATAATTATTAGCATCAACTTTAGTAATTGTAAATCCAGCAGATTTGTTTATATCTGCGCTTGTAATTCCAAAACTACCTTCACCATCTCTAAATCTAACGGTATCGCTTGTAGATCTTCCATGGTTTTCTTCAAATACAGTTACTGTAGTAGAGCCGTTTGTAATTTTTAAAGGATTTAAAGTTAATACTCTCGCAACAGCAGGTTCTGTTCTATCAGGTCTTGCATTTAATAAACCTTGTGGATCTGCTGAATGTGGTTTTGGTTCTAATTGTGGATGTTTTTTTTCAAATTCAGAAGTATGAACACGAGCTCCATTCCATTCTATAACCATTTCAGAATATGGAAACTCTTGTCCTGATCTATCAGATATAAATTTTGCATATTTTCCTGAAGATAAATTTGACATTATGACTCCGGATAATAGACTTTAGGACTAATATATGTGCTAGATGAAGAACCATCTTCAGCTAACGCTCTTTGTAATTCATCTTCATATAACATCTTTAGCATTTGAACTCTGTCTGGTGCATTTTTAATTGCAAGATAATAAGCTAAACCTGCAGTCATACATGGCACGAATCTATATGGTACGTCTGCATCGTTAGTATAATCACCTGCATCTTGAATTCTTTTTACATAATAATAATTTAAAAATTTACCTGCTTCTGATGATCCAGGTGTTAAATACAAAGTTATTGTAATTTTATCTATGAATCTTTGAACAAAATATTGTGATGGTGTTCCAGTAGAAGTTTTGTTTGACAACGCTTGATACTGTGATCTATTAATTTTTGTAAGAGGTGTATCTACATTAGAATTTCTGTAAGATGCTTCTAATACATCGTCAACACCATACACTGCAGTTGTGCTTGAAGTTCCATCTGCTGTTGACCTAAACATTGTGTATTCTGCTTGATCTGCAACTAATGTAATATTATTATTTGCAACTTCCCAATAATGTAAACCTCTATTAGCCCATTCTTGGAATAATATATTTAAAGATCTTCTTGCGGATTTTAATTGATAACCAGAAACACCTTGTATTCCTAATCTCTCATATGCCTCTTCAACGATATCAGAAATAGAAAAACCTTTTTCAAAAGTTGCTGTACCCGAGGTAGTGTTAGCCATTTAACCTCCTACTTATCAATCAATAAAGTAGCTGCATCTATATTTGTAATAGTAGAAACCTTCATTCCACCTGGAAATAAAATTCCATCTTCAGGAATGTTCATTGAAAAAACATCTCCATTAGGAACATCAGCTTGAAACAAAGTTGTGCTGTCTGTATTGTCTTGAAGAATTATAGTGCCTGCACCACCTGCATCAGACGCTAATATAATTCCTCTAAGTCTAGTTCTTCCAGCAAAGACTGCTCCCGTGGCTGTAACTCTAACTGATTTTACATCACTTTTCATAATTTTATATTCTCCTAAATTTATGTGGGGCCAAAGCCCCACATTAAATTAATTATTAACTAGCGTCTGAAGAACTAGCTACACCAATGAATTTTAAAACCATTGTTACACCAGTTGCTCCTGGATCACCACTTACAACTACTTCTACTTCATCTGCTGTTGCAGTTGCTGCAGTTGTAGTTCCACCAGACATTCCTAAAACTCCATTGCAAGGAAAAAATCCTTTAAAACCTGTGGACGCCACATTAGGTGAGATTCCGTCTACGAAACCATCAGTATCTGCATCTGTTCCAATGTCATTCAAAGTAACAGAGTTAGTAGCTGCAGTTGTTATAGTTACTGCTACACCCATAGGTATGAAGTTAGAAGGTATTCCGATTGATGATTCTTTTCCTGTAGTAGCACCATCAGCAACAGTTACTGTTGCAGTGTACTGAGAAAAAGTCATCTCGTTTGTTATAGCACCAGTAGTCGAACTTTTAGCGATTGTTTTAAAACCGTTTTCCGAACGTACCGGTCCTGTGAACGTAGTATTTGCCATAGTATTATCCTCCTAATTACGTTTACATAGTCTTTAGGCCGTCGACTATACTCGTCTATGTAAACTTTAATGTATAGTGATTATTTTATATACTAGATTTGAGTAGAGCGCAAGAGAGCCTGTAATGTGGAGTGGATTTTTTCCAACGATGTAGCTTTTTATTAAGTAGCTACAGAAACTTGTGGTTCAGAGCCTTCTATTTTATTTTGCAGATGTGCTTTTCTAGCCTCTGCAAGTTTTATATGGCTAATTACTTCTCTGACTCTTCTGTCAATTTTAACCATATTGAGAGTATATCTACCCTCTTTAAGATGCTCCTGTTCCCACTCTAGATCCAGACCCTTCTTCTTCGTGTAAAGGTCGTTCAGATGTTCTTGCATCTATAACCTCCTCATAGGTTATCCTTTTAACTCTTGGGTCATGCATTTCTCCAAGAGACTCCCATTTTATATCACCTTTTCCCAATTTGTCAACAATTGCGTTTTCGATATCTAATGGAGAATCAATGCTATTTATCACAAAATCTGCGTGAAGTTGATAAGCAAATATTTGAACTCTGAAGTTTTTAGGGTGCATTTTTCCTTTCTATTTATTGATTGTGGCGGAACTGTGTCCCGCCACAAAATTATTGATTAAGCACCTGGTGATGCGTAGATTCCTCTAGGGTCAGATACGCCAAATACGTATCTTTCTCTAGCTTTGTATCTAACATTGCCAGTATCGAAATCGCCTTCCATTTTTGTAGTCAATGGAGCTCTTTCCATATGCTTCATTCCATTTGGTACGTCTGTAGTGATGTAGAACGCATCTGTATCAGTTAAATAGTGATTAACTGTGTATCCACCTGGGATCATTCCCATGTTTCTTAATGCGTTTATATCATTATCAGCAGTTCCAACTCTTTGTGCAGAGCTCATCAATCTGTCAGCAGTAAACTGAAGAGCAGAAGGGATGATCATCTTCACAGCTTTCGCAGCGATCTTTAAACCTCTTTCATCAGTAAGCGCTGCAATGTCAATCATTGCTTGCTCTAATGAAGTTTCGTTTAAGTCCGCAGCAGTTGACAACGTATTACTGAAAGTTCCAGCAACAGTTGGGTGCGAAGTGTTGAAAAGAGTTACACCATCACCTGAATTGAAAGATCCAGATGGTAAACCATTGTTTAATGGTGCAGCCGCTTTAACTTGTTTAGTTTGAGCCATAGATCTTGCTAAAGCTTTTGTATATCTAGAAGCAAGTCTGTCATACAGGTTGTCCTCAATTGCTTCCTCAGTGATTGCAAACCCAAGAGCTATTGTCTCGTGAGTGTATCTTGCTGTGAAAGTTTCTTGAGCACTGTCAAACGTTACACCAGAACCTTCTGGTTTAACTTGTGCTTGACCGAATCCTGATAACATAACTTCTTCTTCAAAAGCTCTGTCAGATGACTCAGTGTTGTATATCTCAGCATGTTCTTGTTCATACTGTTTATACTCCAGGCCAAATAAGGCATTTAAACCTGGCTCTAGTTCTTTGACTAGTTGATTACGTGATATTGCCATAGTTATTATACCCCCGTTGTACCTTTTAATTGGTGCTCGTTAATTATAACGACCAAGTTAACATTTGCAGAACCTGCAGTGTTGTTTTCTGGGTCTTTCGAGATACCAATTATTCTTAATTGTGCTGTAGCGTCCTTATGATCAGATTCATCTAATTCTACTTTAGATACAAAATCTGGTGAAGATCCAGCTGCATACACAATGTCAGCGTTTTGGCCGACGTCTGTTGCTTCAGTTGCGCCGTCCGATTGTATTTCATACCTTTGATACGGATCATCCGTTACAAACCCTTTGATGTCAGTCGCAGTGTTTGAAGCGTTTAAATGATTCGCAAAGGTAGGTTTACTTGTAGTTGCATCAGTGAAGAAAACACCGTTTAGTGAACCCAATAATGCGTCTGTTGCTGCAGCTACTCCAATTGTTCCTGTAGATAAAATCTCTACTGGATCTTGAAAGTAAATCGCTGAAGCACTTGCCGCGATATCGTATTCAGATAAACCGTTGTTGTCCGCATTCTGACCAACTTTTCCGATCGGTCTTAGACCGAACGCAGCATCTTTATTTGCCATAGTTGTTGTCCTCCTTTAGACATTTAGTTTATCTTCAGATGGACTAGAATTCTTTTTAAGACTTAAGACTTCTTAGAGCCACCGAAGGTTACACGAGTATCTCTATCAACATTGATAGGCATACTCTTATGCTGTTCCTTTGCAAGATCGGCGTCAATTGCAGCTTGTTGATCCTGAGCTTGTTTCATATAATACTCAGTTCTTTGCTGCGCGATCTCCTCTGGTACCCTTGTCAGCACAAGGCCTCCGTGCCCGATCACCCCTGCGTATTTGCCGTCTGCAACTACGGGAAAGTCCTCTTCTGGATATTCATCTGCTCTTACTAATTCATACCCGGATCTTAAGCGTCCTTGTATGTTTTTCGTATCGACGAATCCCAGGATTTCTACCCTGACCCATCTGTGTCTGTAGCCATTTGGCGCGTTGGGCGTATCTAAGTACGATGGTGGAGTCCAAACTTTTGGTTGTTCTTTTACTTTAACTTCCTTAGCTCTAGTTTCAACTTTTGTTGAATCGCTTTTGCTAGTTTGGCTCGCACGAGTTTGGTTTTTCTTTTCCATATGCTTATCCCTCCTTCGTGTTCATAAGTTGTTTCGCATACTCTTCTAATGGCACTCCTAATTTTTTCGCTATTGCGACCTGTGATGAAGTGAGCTTCACAGATTTACGGTTAGTCTTTGTACTACGCGTTGCAGAGGCAACAGTTTGTGTAGGTTTACTAACTTGTTTGTCCATAGGTTTATCAAACTTATGCGGAAATTCAAGTCTTATTCTCTTATCTATTTCAGCATAATATTCGTCAGACCTAGGGTCAATTCCTTCTTCTTCGGTAAGTTTTCTATGCAAATCAAAGGCTGTATATGTCATTGCACTATCTTTACCAAACCATTCATTCTTTTCAGCCCAAGCTTCTGCCAGAGGATCTGGAGCACTTTGAGCTTGTCTTTGTGGTTGTTGATACAATTGTGATTGTTGAACTGGTTTTTCTTTAGCTTCTTGTTCTTGCATCTGATGTGCAGTTTTTAATTCAGCTAGTTTACCTTGTTCATAACCAAGTTGAGAAATGTCTGCTAAAGCTTCTGTTTCAGCTTTTGTATCTTCTGCTTGTCTAGCTGCTCTTAATTTTTCTTGAGCCGCTGCGATAGAAGAAGTAATTCTACCCTCCATTTCTGCAACATAATTTTTATCTAAAGAGTCCGCTGTAGTTTTAAATTGATCTCTTTCCTTTTTAACACTCTCAGCATAACGCACTGCTTCTTCTTTCTGCCTCTCGGCTTCACGCATTCTTTTTGTTAATTTAGCTATTCGCTTTTTAACGCTTTCAGAATACTCTTCAATTTGTTGACTGTTGTCTTGTTGTTTATTACCTTCCTGAACAGCAGACTGCTCCACAGGTTTCTCAGATGTATCATCGGCGCTACCACCGTCTTTAAGGTCTTGTGTTTCATTTGTTGTGTCCTCCGTTGGTTGCTCAGCAACCTCTTCTGTTTTTTCTTCTGGCAGTTCAATATCTACATCAGGACCAGATGTGTCGATATCAACTGTTTTCTTTTCTTCTTCTTGCATAGTTTTACTCCTCTATGTTTAAAATTCGTGGAATATATCTTCAGGGTTTTCCACGGTTGCTAAAACTTCATCATCATTGAGAAGTCTTATTTCACCCCCATCGATTTTAATTCGTGATCCAGCGTATCTTGCAAAAATAATCCAGTCACCTTTTTTACACCAAGGCCCTTCAGGATATCTTTCTTTATCGTAGCAGTGTGGACCCATTCTTAAAACTAAACCACAAGTCGATGCTACTTGTGATCGTTCTACTGTTTCGTCTGCTAATAATATACCACCTTTAGTTTTTTCTTTTTGTTTAAAAGGTAAAACTAAAATTCTCCAACCTGTTGGTTCAGGGAGTTTTGATGATTCGTCTATTTCTTTTTTTTCTTCTTTTTTAACACCAACTAGTTCTTTATTTGGTAGAACTATCTTTTGTTTTGATGCTGATAATTGTTCCTTCACTGTCATTTTGCTCCTTTGTTTTTAGCAGGGTGGATATTTCCTGTAATAGATACTGATATGTTCGTATCTGACCTAACATATACTGGTATTTTTCCATGCTGTCAACACTACCAGAAGTCATTGCAACTACGACATCGTCGTGTCTCATTTTAATTATTTTTCTAATTTTATCTATAAAGTCCATTATAACACACTCCCTTTCTCTGGTTCAAACTCATCTAATACATCTAGTTTTTCTTTAGCATTAGCTATCTTTTCGATTTGTTTGTTTACTTCTTCTATGTGTTGTGGATGTTCTCCGATACCAACTGAATTATCTAAAAAAATATTTGCAGTTGCATCAGCTTCGGCTATTTCAGCTTCGTATCTAGCTCTTAGCGCTTCTAGTATTGCTCTTCGCATTTCTTATTGACTCCTTTCCTTTCTTAAAGATTGCAGCGACTTGATGTTTTTTCATGACTTTGGCACGCTGTTCTCCAACAGTCAAGATTTGTATTTTCCTTGCAAACGGTTTAGATATCTTTTTAACTTTTGCAACAGTCTTACGAGCATCAGCAGGAGTCGCAAACTTAATTCCAACAGTATCTTTAGGATTCTCATCGGTGTATAACCTCCTACCAGAACCTTTTGGTTTTTTACCAGTACCTACTTTGGGATCAGACATTTAACATTTCCATCTTCTACGAGCCTGTCTTAGTCTTGAATTAGGATCTTTCGCAGCCTTTGGAAACTTTTTCATTTGTCCTGCACTTCTAGCACAATATGATTTACGTCTTTTAGCAGCTTTAGATCCTGGTTTGACTTTGCCAGTGACCGCTGTTTTTAATTTAGAGCCGGGATTCATTCTTCTATAAGCTTTGACACCGGCTTGTGTCATGCCCGCGCCCGACTTAGTCGAACGAAAATTCTTTTTATTTCTAGCTGGCATATTATCTTGCTTTCTCATTATACTCTGCCTCCGAATGCCATACTTTTTCTTTTCTTTGCAAATGTTGGAACGTTAGTTGGTTTGCCTCCAGGATTACCTGCAGCTCTTTTTCGTCTGACAGCACTCGCCTTTTGCGACTTTGTCATTCGTGTGGCTTTTGCAAGTGGGACGCACTTTGGATATTTTCTTTTGCTCCCCTTCGATCTCCCGCACGGCTGATACTTCCCGTCCTTCTTCGGTGCTCCGATATCTACCCATCGTTCCTTTACCCATTCTCTGAGTCCTTTTTTAGCCATTACACTATTACAGATTTAGTCATGTCTTCAACACCAACAAGACCACCATAAGCTTTCTTAGTTCTTTTCTTTTTCTTACCACCTGGTGTAACTTTTCCAGAGCAAACTGCAGAAGCATACATGTTCGCGTACGCCGAAGGGTACACTTTAAATTTACGCTTCGCTGCCGCTTTACCTCTCGGACAAAGTTTAGCCATTACTTCGCTCTTCCACCATCCTTCATGTAACCCATTTTGTTTCTAACTTTTCTGGGTAACTTCTTTAAACCTTTTTGATTTGGCTTAACTGGTTTTAAAACTTTTTTACCATCTTTATACATTGGTCTTTTCATCATTCCTGGCATTATCTTCTTCCTTTTTTATATGCTCTACCAAAACCACGTTTTGCGGCTCCTCGTTTAACACCTTTTTTAGTTATTCTACCACCATCTTTAGCAGCATAATCTCCTTCAGCTAATCCTGAAAAAGAAGGTCCTGATTTTTTTATACCATCAGTAAAAGGATTAAATTTATTTATAAAATCTTTGATCGCTTTTCTATTTTCACCTGCTCGTGTTGTTATGTCTGTTCTTCCAGGAGCTCTTAATTGAGGGGGCAACCTTCCTTCTGACATTTGTTTATTTGCAAGATTTACAGCTTTTTGTGTTGGAGTCGTGCTACTTTCTTGACCCCCAAAGGTTAAACCTGCAGATTTAAAAGGTGTTATTGTTTTTTTCTTACCTTCTTTTGTTATGACTTGACCAAACTTTAGGTCTGGAGTTTTCATTTTTATTTTAGGACTACTAAATTTAAATCCTAAAAAACCTGGAGGATCTACTTTTCCTTTTTGAACATTTGCAGATGTGGTTTTAAATCCTTGTTTGACACCTTTACCACCTGTCATGATAGGATCTTGATAAACAGATTTTTTCTTTGTTGTTTTTTTAGGCATGTTGTCCATAATAGTTTTGGACTTAACAGGTATATCAAACCCAGCTTCTTTAGCTTCATTGGCAGCTATAGAATCATCTCTATTTCTTTTTCTTGTCGCTAAAGCTAGACCACCTAACAAAGCCGCAGCTTTAAGTAATCTCCTATTTCTTCTTCTAGACTTCTTACTCATTATTTTTTCCCTCCTCCATTTCGGAATATTTGTGTACCCTTTATACCATAAATACTCGCGACTACAAGGATCCATAAATTTGTGAACCATGACGGGAGCTGCTGGAACTGTTCAAAGAACATTTTTATCTTTTCTGCTGCACCCGGATCGTCCGAGAAGACCCCCCAGGCAATCACCAAAATCGGCGCCGTTAACACGAGCAACACGAACTCGTCTTTCCAGTCCGATTGTCGGGCTTCTAACAATTTGCCCTGGTATTCGCTCTCCCCTCGGGCCATCTTAGAGGCATGCATGTGCTGTGCGTCTGCCATCGCCATCTTAGTCTCTTGTTTTTTCTTATAGATGTGCGTTGCTGCGTTTAATCCCAGCTTTAGTGCGCTAAACCACATAAATTAATACCAATCTGCTTTACTTTTCTTTTCGTCAAGCATTGCTCTTTGACCTTTTACCTGAACAGATTGAGTTTCTGTTGGTTTTGAAACTTCAACTTCAACTCCACCTTTAGGTAAGCCATTTTCGTTCAAAAACATGTGATGATCTACATGAGTCATGCCTGCGTGACTTGATTTTTTGTTTTTTTTCATATTTATTCTCCAGTTTTTCGAATGATTGCTACGTTAGGCATCATCTGATCCGAATTTGGAAGAGTTTTTCCTAAAATAGTTTTTTCAATCGATGTATTAGCTCTTAGTTTAGCCAATTCTTCGTTTTGTTCAAGCTTTTCTTCTTGTAAATCTTGATTCATCATTGCTTTTGACTTGTCTAGATTTAATCTTTCCTCTGCTTGTGTACGTTTTTGATCGTTGTCCATAGCTCTAAGGTCTAATTCTCTTGCTTTTAACTTAGCAATTGGGTCATTTCCAAAATCACCCATAATTTTGTTCTCTTCATCCTTAAATTCTTGTGTCATGTCAGCAATTAGTTTCGCTTTTCTTGCTTCAATAGCCATACTTAACTGCATAATTTGTTGTTGGATCTCTGGAGATTGTCCCATTGCAGGATTCATCTGTGCTACTTGTTGTAATTGCATTAATTGTTGTATCTCTTCTCTAAACTCTACTTCTAATTGTTCTTGTGCCATCAAAGAAATGTGTTCAAAAATATTTTTTTGTAATGCAGCCATAACTGGTGGACTATTTTTAGCCATGTTAGTTGCCATAAAATTTAAATGTGAAGTAATATGTGCTCTATGGTCTTGACCTTTGAACGCTTGAAAAGGTTTACCACTCATAGCCATAATATTTTCTGCCGCCGGGTCCATTGGCATTGGTTGTTGAGGTGGTGGTAATATTCTATTTATATCTTTTACACCTATCGCACTATACATATCTTTGTATGCTTCATACATATTGTGCATTTGTGGATTTGACATTGCAAGTTGTAGTTCTGTTTGAGCTAAACTAATTCTTTGTGATTGTGAAAATATATTTGGATCTGCAACAGGAAGTATATCAATCTTGTCATCAAAGTCTGCAACCTTAATATTTCTTTGTCCACCAACAACATCGTAAGGATATTCCGCTGGTAGATAAGTTTTGAATACATCTGCCAATAAAACAAATTCTTGTTTTAACGCCACATACAATCTTTTATGTATGGCTGACATGACCCTGGAGCCACGCTCTAAAAGGGCAATGGTCGTTCCAACAGCTGCCTGTTGGTTGCCGTCACCGACCTGCATGTCAGCTATGGCGGCAAAACGTTGACCTGCTTGAACCACAATTCCCATTAATTGTAATAAAGTTCCTGATGGTTCTTTAAAAGGTAAAGGCATAAACGCATCTCTGATGTTTCCACCAGGTGCATCTACATCTCTAAACTCTCCAGGTTGTATCGATTGCGCTTCATCTCTGACACGAATACCTCTTTGTTTAAATCCTGCCGGCATATTTGAAAACGTACCAGCATCTAACAATTGTCTTAGTGCATTCGTTGCAGTTCTTGATAATCCACCAATCATGTGGATTAAGCCAAAACCATAAAAACCTAAACCCGGTAAAAATTTAAAATGTGTAAAATAATTAATTTTATTTTTTAATGGATCTTCAGGTTTATAATTTCTTCTAATAGATAAAACTTCTCTTGACGATGTATCAATTGTTACAATGTAAGGAAGTTTTATTCCTGTTGGGTTTTGTTCTGCATCTTTGTCTTCAAATCCTTCTAGATCAAGGTTTGTATGAAATTCTAGAATAGTAAACACTTGTTCCTCTCTAGTTTTTCTAACACCTTCTAATTCTCTTTCTTTTTTCTCTACTTCTGTTTCTTGTGAATAACCCGGTGTGATTTCTACATCTCTATAAAAACCGGATACTTGTTTTTTTCGTAAATCATTTTCTGACATTTTTAAAACATGCACGACTGCATCTGCATCCTCTAAAGATGTTGCAGTGTATGGAACTATCAGATCGTCCGCTGGAACAAATTTGGACACGGCTCTGTCCAAAAGTTCATCATAATAAACTTTCTTAAAGGCAGAGCCGCTAAGAGGGAGATAAAAAAGTAACTGATCGAACTCGGGTTCATACTCTTTCATCACATTCATGAGTTGATAGTTCATGAAATTTTTTACTCTTGTCGACTGTTCTTCTTTTTGTTTATTTACTATACCCATAATTTGAGTATGCACTGGACCAGTCGCTGGAAGTAATTCTTTGTAAGCGTGTGCTTGAAACTGTGTTACCGCTTCAGCTAATACAGGGTGTGTTGCACCACTTGCATTTGAAAACGGTTGTGATCTTGTTTGATATTTAAATCCTAATAAATCTAAACCTTTTGTATAACCATCTTCCCAATCTTTTCTAGATGTCTTATACTGTGTATAATTTTCATATAGCTCAGATCCTAAGCTACCTAAAACATCGTCTGGTAAAAGGTCTGCTAAGTTATCAAAATGTTCATTTGTACCTGGCTGGTTTACAGCCTCTGGGTCGAAAGTAATTGTATGCTCTACGTTTGGTAAAGCTTTGTCTATTTCTGACATTATTTTTCTCCGAGTTCGATACCACTATAGTCTTTTTCCCAGGAACATTCAACCCTTGTGGGTGAGGTCCTCTCTCTGGTGGTATCGTGGTTGTTAGTTTTTTAGTCATCTAATAATCCTAATCCTTGTATTGCTGCAGAGGCCGCAAATCCCCCTATACCTAGTCTAGACAATCCTTTTAACGCAATTCTTGGTAAACCTAATCTAGCAACTTTTCTAAGTGTCGGACTTAATCCTCTTGTTAGTTTTGGTGTTTGATCTGCAAATGCAGGATATAAATAATTTAATGGATCTGTTGCAATATCCATTGGTGAATCTCCTTCAGCTATCTGACTCATAATGTCTCCAGCTGCAAAAGGAGTTAGTAATGCAGGAGATGCTGCAACTCCTAATCCTCTACCTAGAACTCTTAAACCTGTTTTAGCTACACCAGGTGGTTTTCGTTCAATACCGAGTGCTCTTGATTTACTTGCTTTAATCGTAGATGGTGCAGCTAATGCTGTCGAAGCAGCTAACGTTCCACCTAATGCAGGTAGTTGATAATCTAATATTGCAGGTCTTTCTATATCAATTGATACAGGTTGTGTTGCCATATCAACCAACATACTTTTCTGTTGGTCTTCGTTTGATAAATAAGTTGTTGGATCATCATTTCTAAATGCTTTAACTAATCCTACTGTTGTTCCTATAGCAGCACCTGCACCAAATGTTTTTACACCACCTAGATAACTTTCTGCAGCTTGCATAGTTGCTTTTTGAGTTGTTGTTTTAGTTCCAAAGTAACCATCATCTAATTTCATTCTAATTGGACCAACATCTCTGTTAATTCTTTCTATTTCTAATTTAGCATCATCTAAAGAAATTGTACCTGCAGTTATTTTTTGAGATACTTTATCAAGTTCTCTATTTGCATATCTAAACACAGGTTCCATCTTCCACGGATTGTTTCCAATACCATCGGGGTGATGCACTTCTGTTATATTAAATCCTCTTGCTTTTGTATTTACATATTTATTATACTCAGCTTCTGTAGGAATTACATCAGCTTTGAATCGTCCTGGCTCTGCTGCAAATAACTCTGCTCTTAATAAATTAACTTTAGTATTATTTTTAATTGTTTCACCTGTAGACAGTCTTTTACTTCCTGTTTTAATTTGTGTATCATAAGGCTCTGTGATCCTATTAAAAGCTCCTTCACCAAAAACATTGTCAACCTGTCCCTTAAAATTATTCCATGTAAACTCAGGTTGTCCTTGTAAAGCAGTGTCAACAAACTTAACTCTTTTCCAAGCGGGCACTCCTGCTTTGTTTGTCATTTTCCAATCTACTTTTCCTTGTTTATTAATAGGTAGATTACCGTCTGCAAACTCTCCAATTATTTTTATTCTGTCTCCTCTATATGATGATCGATATAAACCAGCCCAAAGTTTTTTCTCACTATTATTACCAAATGGAAAACCACCTATCTTTGCAGATTCTTTTTCTATACCCCTAATAGCGTTTGCATATTTTCTATAAATATTTTTACCGTCAGACCCTACTTTATTGGGATCAGGATTTGCTCTTAGCCATGCTTCACCATTTTGAAAATTTTTAATTGTTTCTATATTATCTGCCATAGAAAATTTTAAATTACCTAATGTTTTTGCTCCAATAGATCTAAGGCTAACTCCTTTACCACCTGTTGTTAATGAATTAATTTTTTCTATTTGTTCTTGTGTTAATAATTTTTTTACGTTTAATTGATCAAAAACTGCATTAGCTGTGGGCATACCTTTTACAGATCCAAGATCACTTCGATTTAAAAGATAGTTTCTTATCTGATAACTAAATGCATTATTTCTACCAAAAATTTTTTGCCAATTTTCTGGCGTAGGGTTTTTCAACCATTTTTGTAAATTCTTAAAACCTTTTTCTACACTTTTTTTATTTTGTGTTTTAGAAACACCCGAACCAAAATTAAAATCATCTGGTAAAGTTACTGTGTTATTAAAAATTTTATATTGAAGTGCCATTACACCTCCAGGATGCCGGCAAGACCACCGTTTCTAAATCCAGTGCC
>LULO01000812.1_pt1 | contig 16124 bp, 17 predicted proteins | sample 728121 | NCBI WGS metagenome assembly LULO01 (sample SAMN03860287, study PRJNA289734) | marine metagenome | biome: seawater column; feature: ocean; material: water; isolation source: Red Sea water column Station 149 - depth 50m | place: Saudi Arabia: Red Sea | collected 2011-10-15 | depth 50 m | reverse complement strand
TCAGAATGAAAAATATATACTTTACGGTTTTTATTACTAAATATTTTTAAATTATTCTTTAAATCTAGTCTTCTATCTAAAAAAAATATTATTTAATTCTTCTACTCTATCTCCAAAATTTTTAATAATAACTTTAATACCAGCTGATCTTAACTTTTTTACTGAATTATTATTAACTAGAGGATTTTTATCAACCTGAGAGATGATCACTTTTGCAAATTTGAGTTCTATAATTTTATCAACACAAGGAGGGGTTTTACCTTCATGCGAACATGGTTCTAGAGTGCAATACAAATAAGCACCTTTAATATCTTTTTTATTTTTGATTTGGTTTATTGCATGAATTTCAGCGTGAGGTACACCTTTAGGCTGTGTCCAACCCCTTGACAAAATTATACCGTTGTTAACAATTACTGCTCCTACCGGAGGGTTTGGATACGTTGTACCAATGGCCCTAAGTGCCATTCTTTCAGCGATTCTAAAGTAGTTTTTTTCACTCAAATGCTAACCTAATCTTCAGTCGAAGAAATTACACCTAAGAACTCTTCAAAATCTTTTGCCTCACGAAAATTTTTATAGACTGATGCAAAACGAACATATGCAACAGAGTCAATGCTTTGCAATCCTTCCATAACAATTTCACCTATCACATCTGATGAAACCTCTGTTTCGCCTAAACTCTCAACTCTTCTAACTATACCACTAATCATTCTATCAACTCTTTCATTGTCAACTGGTCTTTTTCTTAGAGCTATTTGCACTGATCTTTCTAGACCACATGCAGAGCAAAACCTTCTTCTTCTTATAGCAGAATTGTCCTCCGTAGCTCGAGAGTCCTTGACTTGGGTATCATTATTTCCACAAAATGGACACTTCATATTGTCACCTAATTATAAATTGGAAATTGATTACAGAGATTTATCACTTTCTCTTTTACTATTTTTTCAACTTTACTATTATCATTTGGGTTTTGTTTTAATCCTGATAACGTTTCAAGAATTAAATTTCCAACAGTTTCAAATTCACTCTCTTTAAAACCTCTTGTTGTAGCTGCAGGAGTCCCCAATCTGATTCCAGAAGTTATTTTTGGGGGTTTCGGGTCCTTTGGTATTCCGTTTTTATTACATGTAATGTGAGCTTCCTCAAGACTTGTTGAAGCTGCATCGCCTGTCAGGTCCATTGGGGTTAAATCAACTAATATTAGATGCGTGTCTGTACCTCCAGAAACAATTTTGAGACCACCATCTACTAGTGTTTGACTAAGAGTTTGAGCATTTTTAATAACTTGTTTTATATATTCTTTAAATTCTGGTTTTAAAGCTTCACCAAAGGCAACAGCTTTACCTGCTATTACATGCATTAGAGGTCCACCTTGATACCCTGGGAATACAGCTGAATTAAATTTTTTGCCTAAGTCTTTATTATTAGAAAGTATCATGCCACCTCTAGCACCTCTTATAGTTTTGTGAGTTGTCGAAGTAACAACATCTGCAAATTCTATAGGATTAGGATACTCTTCAGCTGCAACTAATCCTGAAAAGTGAGCCATATCTACATGCAGATATGCTCCTACCAAGTCACAAATTTCACGAAATCTTTTGAAGTCTATAATTCTCGAGTAAGCACTTCCTCCTGCAATTATTATTTTAGGTTTATGTTCTTTTGCGAGCGACTCAACTTCATCATAATTTATCAACCCTTCTTCATCCAAACCATACTGAACTGCATTAAACCATTTTCCTGACATGGATGGTGCTGACCCATGAGTTAAATGTCCACCAGCATCCAAGCTCATACCTAAAATTGTATCTCCTGGTTTTATTAGAGCTAACATAACCGCGCCATTAGCCTGCGCTCCTGAATGAGGCTGCACATTAGCATATTCGCATTTATAGAGTTTTTTTAGTCTCTGAATTGCAAGGTCCTCAGCAATATCAACAAATTCACAGCCTCCATAATAACGGGCAGCCGTATACCCTTCTGCATATTTATTTGTTAATACAGATCCTTGAGCTTCTAATACGGCTTTTGAAACTATATTTTCTGATGCAATTAACTCAATCTGATTTTGTTGTCTTGAAAGTTCTTTGTTTATTGCTTCATGAATTTCGTTATCGATTTCTTGAAGTGGAGATGAAAAAAAAGTCATATAATTATCCTATTTTATTTATTCTAACAGCGTGTCGGCTGCCTTCAAAGTCCGTATTTAAGAATGTTTCAACTAGACTTAAGGCTGTAGCTTCATCTATAACACGGGCGCCTAAAGTCAAAATATTTGCATCATTATGTTCCCTAGCTAATTTTGTAACCTCACTGCTATAACAAAGAGCAGCTCTAATCCCAGGTTTTTTATTTGCTGCCATTGCCATCCCTTGGCCAGTTCCACAAACTAATACGCCCTTATGAGCTTTTTCATTTAAAATATCATTTGTAACTTTTGAAGCGTAGTCAGGATAATCTACTGGATCTTTTTTATCTGGTCCTCTATCAATAACATCAACTCCACAATCTAAAAGGCGTTTAATTATTTGATCTTTTAGATCAAAACCTGCGTGGTCTGAAGCAATAGATACTTTAGTTTGTTCACTCATATAGGATATTATTAAACTAATTATACTAAATCTTGTATATAAAAAAATACAATAATTAATTCCAAAGAGACTTTTTTTGTAAGACTTTTTTTAAAGTTGTCGGTTTATCTGTCATTATACCATCAACATTTATATTTATTAGATCTATCATCTGGTTTTCATCATTAATTGTCCAGACATGTATTTTTTTTCCAAGACTATGAACATGCTCGACTAGATCACTAGTAACAATTCTAAAGCCCATATATGTCATAGGTATTTGAAGACATGGAATACTATTATCATAGATAGAAAAAAATCTATTAAGAAAAAATAATATGGTCTCACTCTTAGTCATGGATGAACATAGATTATCTTTAAACTCATTTCTCAAAATATCTATCTTAGTATTACTAAATGAACCAATACATATCCTGTCAATATTTTTCATAGATTTTAATTTATCTTTCAATAAGTATGCAGACTCTAAACTTTTGGGTTCAATATTAAAATTTATCTCAGGCCAAGAAGATAAGGCCTCGTCAAGTAATGGGATTGTATGTGTCTCAAAAATTTTTATATTTTTTAACTCTTCATAATTTAAATTTTCTATTTTTGCATCTAGGCCAAGAATTCTTTTTAAATCTGGATCATGAAATATTATTAACTTATTATCTTTTGTATGCCTCACATCTGTTTCGATGTGCCGATATCCTAAATTAATTGAATTATTGAATGCATCTAAAGTATTTTCACAAAAATCATAGGAACCGCCACGATGTGCGAATGGAATAAAATTATAATTGTCTAAAAATTTAAAAGACATATATATACTGAATTATGTTACTTAATTTTATAACTATATTAGGCTTCAATTTTATCGTCATCACTATTTTGTGGATATCATCCCTTAAAACTAGAAGAGCAGATTTTATTGATATTTACTGGGGTCCTAGTTTCTTTTTTTCATTTCTGTTGGCTCTGGTAATAAATAATTCATTTTCTGTTACTGAAATAATATGCTTATTTCTAATAACAATATGGGGTTTTAGACTTGGTATCTATCTTTTAATTAGAAATGTTAATAAGACTGAGGATATTAGATATGTTAAAATTAGAGAAGCTAGAGGAGATATTGGTCTTTATTTAACAGCTTACTTAATCCAAATAATTTTAATTCCAATTATATCATTGCCCCTGATCAGCATTTTAGACACTAGTATTGATCTAAGTTTTGTCCATTGGGTAGGTATATTGATAGCACTTTCAGGAATTCTTATTGAAACGATAGCTGATATACAATTATCCAAATTTAAATTAGATCAAAATAATATTAATAAAGTTATGGATAAAGGGCTTTGGTATTATTCAAGACACCCTAATTATTTCGGGGATAGTCTATTTTGGTGGGGTATTACAATTTACTGTTTTGCATTATCCAACAATTTATTAATTTTTATTGCTCCAATAATAATGACTTACTTATTACTTAGGGTTTCTGGTGTGACTATGTTAGAAAATAGATTATCAAAAAAGAAGGATGGTTATACTGAGTATATAAACTCTACTAGCTCTTTTATAATATTGCCAAAGAAAAAATCTAAATGAGTGTATCAGAACTTAAATATCCAAAAAATAGGTTGCGACGAACTCGTCAAGCTAAATGGATTAGAAACCTTACTCAAGAAAGTATGCTTAGTTCAAACGATTTAGTATGGCCAGTTTTTGTATGTGAAGGAAACAATATCAAAGATGAAATTCAATCAATGCCTAATGTTTATAGGTATTCGATAGACAATTTAAATGAGGTCTATGATATTGCTAGTGAGCATAAAATAAATCTTATAGCTGTATTTCCGTTCACGCCTCAGGAGCTAAAAACAAAATATGGAGATGAAGCACTTAATCCAGATAATTTAGTTTGTAGGTCTCTTGAAAAGCTTAAAAGTCATAAGTCTGACTTTGGTATTATGTGCGATGTTGCATTAGATCCATATACAGATCATGGCCATGATGGATTATTAAGCGATGAAGGTAAGATTCTAAACGACGAAACTAATGGTGTTTTAGTTAAACAATCTATCCTGCTTGCTGAACATGGTGCAGATATAATTGCCCCTTCAGATATGATGGATGGTAGGATTGGCATGATTAGAGATGAGTTAGAAAAAAATAAATTTGTGGATACTCTCATTTTGTCTTATGCAGCAAAATATTCATCAAGCATGTATGCGCCATTTAGAGATGCTGTTGGCTCATCCAAGAATTTAAAGACAGATAAAAAAACTTACCAGATGAATATATTGAATTCTGATGAAGCAATCAGGGAGGCATCAATGGACATAGCTGAAGGGGCCGATATGATAATGGTAAAGCCTGGAATTAGCTATTTGGACATCATATACAGAATTAAGAATGAACTTAAGTATCCCACATTTGCCTACCAAGTTTCAGGTGAGTACTCACTCATTAAATTCGGATCACAACAAGGTATAATTAACGAAGAAACTATGGTTATAGAACAATTGTCTTCATTCAAAAGAGCAGGAGCAGATGCAATAATTACTTATTATGCGCCTGAAGTTTCAAAATTTTTAAAACTAATTGATTAAACGTTTTATTAAACTTGATGTATCAAGTTTATTTCCGCCTAAATCTTGAATATCGCTATAGAATTTATCGACAATTTTAGTCACCTCTAAATTAATGCCATGTGTATCTGCTTCTGCAAATGCAATTGAAAGATCTTTTCTCATTAAATCAACTGCAAAACCAAAGTCGAATTCTCCCGCTACCATTGTTAGCTGACCAGATCCTGAAGTACCCATATATTTTATTTTTTTTCCATATGATCTTAATATTTCAATACTTCTTTCGTATGCCTTCTCTGAACCTCCAATCATTATGCTTAATTGGCCTTTCTCTGCTCCCGCTTGTCCACCTGATATTGGGGCATCAAGGAAACTAACACCTAAATTTTCTAAGTTATTTTCTACTTCTTTTACAATTCTTGGTGATACAGTTGAATGATCAATGAATATTGACTTTTCTTTAAGAGAGTTTAGGCACCCTTTATCTATTGAGGTTATTTCTTTTAAATCTTCATCGTTGCCTACACATGAAATAATAAAATCATATTTTTGATTAGTTTCTGATAATTTATCAATAACTTTCCCTTTATAATTTTTGATCCAGTTATCACATTTACTTTTTGTACGATTATAAATAGAAACATCATGTTTTTTTGATAGGTAGCCAGCCATTGGAGAGCCCATTTTCCCAATCCCTATAAAAAGAATGTTATACATTGAAAATATCCATCATTCTTTGCATAGAGCTTATGGTTACAAGCAAAGGCATCCTAAATAATCTTCCTCCAGGAAAATTTTTGTGTTTAATCTTTTCAAATGCCTCGAGCTCCTTTGTTTTTTCACTTACCATATTTTCTGCTAAAATCTTTCCAGCAATTCCAGTTAATGCAACTCCATGTCCTGAGAAGCCTTGAGCATAATAAATTTTATCATTCACCATCCCAATGTCAGGCACTCTATTCATTGTTAACGCTATTAATCCACCCCAGATATAGTCAATTTTTAATTCACTTAAATTTGGATACACTTTATTTAATTGCCTCTTGGTTCTTTTTTTTAATCCCTCTACAATCTTTAGTGAATAGCCTACTGCACCACCAAATATCATTCTCTTGCTGTCAGATAATCTATAATAATTTAAATCAAAATTTGTATCACTAACGCAATAATCGTTTGGCAGTATTTCTCTCTGTAAATTTTGACTTAATGGCTCAGTACAGACAATATAAGTAGCACATGGCATTATTCTATTTTCAATACCTAAATTTAGACCTTTTATATAGGCGTTGCAACATACTGCTATTTTTTTAGCTTTTACCATCCCTCTATCTGTAAGAACCTCAACCGCATGACTTGTTTGATTAATCTTAGTAACCACAGATCTTTCATAGAGTTTTACATTTAATTTTTCTGCCGCTTTTACCAAACCCAATGCATATTTAATTGGATGTAAATGCCCCGCCCCTTTATCAAGGACACCCCCGTAGTAAAGTGATGAACCAATTTCTTTATCGACACTATTTTTGTCAAGGAGTTCTAAATTATTATAGTTGTATGTTTTTATTTTATACTCTCTATTTTCTTCATACTCTCTCAGTTTGGCCGCGCTAGTAGCGGCACTAATTCCCCCATTTTTTTTATCACATTCAATGCCAAATTCCCTTATTCTGTCATCAATTAAATCTACAGAAGCTTGAGATATATCCCAGATTTGCCTTGCAAGTTTAATTCCATATTTCTTCTCAATTACGTCTATACCCCATGATACGTCATTCCAGATTTGGCCTCCATTTCTGCCCGAAGCGCCCCATCCAAATAAATTTTGCTCAATTACAATTACCTTTAGTCCTTTTTTTGCAGCCTCAATAGCTGTTGATAGTCCTGAAAAGCCTCCGCCGACTACACAGATGTCACACTCATGATTATCAATTAGTTGATCATAAGGTTTCTTTAGGGTCTCTATATTTTGTGCATAGTAACTGTCTGGATAGTTTTCCATATAAAACTAAGATAGATATTAAATTTTGGAATGTAAACTTTTAGGTTCAATTTTACCAGCTTGAGCTCTTTTACCCAGCCATTTTTTTATTTCATTGGCCGCCAAAAGAGTTTTACCATTATTCTCATTTAAAATACCTTCCTTAGAGTCAAAGCAAATACCGCTCAAAGTTTTTCCACTTTTGAATTTCTGTAATGTCACCCCTCTTCCTTTTTGCATTAAAGGTATTTCTGAATGATCAAAAATTAGAAGTTTTACCGCTTTCTTTTCACCACTAAAAACAGCTATTAAGTCTCCTTTTTTTTGAAAACAGGAGATGGCTTTTTCATTACCTTTTAAATTCATAACCCTTTTCCCCGATTTAGTAGACGCCATTAAATCTGAGGTATTTACGAAAAATCCCTTGCCTGCACTACTGGTAATTAGATATTCCTTCTCTTGCTCATAAGTAGTTGCAAATAAAATTTCTTCATTATCATTTTTATCTATCAATAGACTGACAGGATCGCCAAAACCTCTTCCTGCAGATATTTTGTTACAATTAATTGTATAAAATTTACCTAAAGTAGAAAAAAGCAGAAGTTTACTATTATTTTTTAATTTTATAATAAATTTCTCAGCATCTCCTTCTTTATACTTCACGTTTGTATAATCATCCTGATGTCCTTTTATGGTTTTTATCCATCCATTTTTTGAGAGTATCACTGTTACGGGATCTTTACTTTCAAATTCTTCAGTCGAGTAGTCAATTTCTTTATATTCTGTATTAACAACAGTTTTTCTATTTGTAGCATTTTCATCTTTTGAAAATATTTCTAAACTTTTTGAGAATTCTAAATTTAATTCCTTTATTTGCTCTTTTTTTGATTTTAGTAGTTTGTTTAATTCTTTCTTGTATGAATTCAATTCTTCATTTTCTTTTTTAATTTCTTTTTCTTCTAATTTTTTTAATTGCCTTAGCCTCATTGCCAATATTGCTTCGGCTTGCCTCTTATTTATTCTAAATACGCTAATCAACTTTTTCTCAGGATCTGCTTCTGTTCTAATAATTTTAATTACTTTGTTTAAATTTTTATAAACTATTAAAAAACCTTTGAGTATTTCAAGCCTATTCTCAGTTTGAATTAATCGATACTTTGTTCTTCTTTTTAAAACATTAAACCGATGGTCAATAAATGATTTTAAGCTCTCTTTAAGTGAAAATAATTTTGGCTCGAGTTTGTGATTGATTGCATTAAAATTGATGGCGTATCTAATTTCTAAATCTGAATTCTTACATAAGTCCTCAAAAATTACTTCAGCTTTAAAACTTCTATTTTTTGGAATGAGAACTATTCTGATGTCTTCTGCAGACTCATCTTGAATTGCCTCTAGGTAATTTGCTTTCTTATTATCAATAAGATCAGATATTTTTTCTATAATTCTGGCTTTATTTACTTGATAGGGAATTTCATAGACGATAATTTGATATTGACCTCTTCCAAGGTCTTCTTTTTTCCATCTTGCCCGAAGCCTTATTGTTCCCTTTCCTTTGACATAGGCATCTTTCAATGCATCATCACTATCAATGATTTCTCCTCCTGTTGGAAAATCTGGTCCTGGAATAAGCTTTAGTAATTGTGAGTTAGTATAATTTGGATTTTTTAATAATTTTGATAAAGCCTTAAACAATTCATTGATGTTATGGGGAGGAATATTTGTCGCCATTCCAACTGCAATTCCTGAACTTCCATTAGCTAGCAAATTTGGAAACGCTGATGGAAGAACTATTGGCTCGTGATCGATGCCATCATATGTATTAATATAATCAATGGTATCCTCTGATATATCTTTTAGCATTAGCTCTGCTAACGCAGTCAATCTTGCCTCTGTATATCTCATTGCAGCTGCATTATCTCCATCAATGTTGCCAAAATTTCCTTGGCCATCAACTAACGGATACCTTGTTGAAAAATTCTGAGCTAATCTCACGAGTGCTTCATAAACAGACTGATCTCCGTGTGGGTGAAATTTACCAATTACATCGCCAACTATTCTTGCTGATTTCTTAAAACCAGAACTTGAGTTTAACCTTAATTGAAACATTGCAAACAATAGCCTTCTATGAACCGGCTTTAGCCCATCACGAATATCTGGTAGCGCTCGATGAGTAATTGTTGAAAGTGCGTATGCTAGATACTTTTCTTCTAACGCGTCAGTGAAGTTAATGTTTTTGATTTTCATTTTATAATTGAAATTTTTAGATGATTCCTGCTTTTTGGGAAATTAAGATTATTTGGCTCATAAAATCTCTTACGAAAAAAATGCTCTGTCAGACTAAGTGCGTTCTCTAAATCCTCATTATTATATTCAGACGATCTGTTGATTAAAAAGTTGGGTAGTTTAAATAGTTTATCTTTATAAGATCCTGCTCCTTCTATGGTTACAGCCCTTCCACTACTTGGCGAAACAAACTTTAAATTTTCTTTCTCAGATGTTACTGCGCATTCAGTTAAATCTAACCCGTAACCGATATCTGACAGTAAATCAATTTCCCAAAAAATATAACTTTTGATCCAATCTTCTTTATTTTTACATATATCTTTTATTAGACTTAGTGACTTTTCATACATAAACGCATTTTGCTGTTTCTCTGCCATAGTAGATATAATTATTGAACAAATAGAATTTATGCCATGCAAATTTACTTTACGATTCAGTATATAAGATGACCACAATTTAATAGGTTCAACAGTATAATTACCCAAGTGACTTTCTAAACGTCCAGACCAATTTAACATTACTTCATTTCCTGGCTCTATTACTGCACGTAAGTTTTTTGAATGTATTCCTCTAATTAATCCCTTATGCCTTCCATGGTCTTCTGTAAACGCATCTAAAATATAGGATGACTCATTATATTTTTTAAATCCTAATACAAATCCTGTTCCAGACCACCTCATATTTTCTTTTCTTTAGCCAGCTTTACAAATAAAAATAGGTGAATCTTTTTGTTTTCAAATCTTGCAATTTCTTTTCTTGAAGCTTGACCAATTTCTTTCAACATTGAACCTTTTTTTCCAACAAGTATATTCTTATGTGATTGTCTTTTAACTACAATCGATTGGTATATTTTGATTTGACTTGCAACCTTATTAATCTTTTCAGTTACGACATCACACTGATAAGGTATCTCTCTATGTATCTTATCTAGTATTTTTTCTCGTGTTACTTCTGAGTAAAATAGCTTCTTCTTAATCTGTATATTACTAGAAGGCTTGCTTTTTATTGAAGTTTTAATAGTAAATTTCTTTGAAAATTTTATGAGATTTGCAACTCCTTCACCTGTGAGACTTGAGATTGGAAATATTTCATTAAATATTTTTTCTCTTGAATAAAATTTAATTGCGCTAAGTACTCTATCTTTCTTAACTTTGTCTATTTTATTTAGTATTAGAAATACATGCTGTTTTTCAATTTTATTTTCTAGAGAGTTAATAATTTTTTTATATTCATTATTAATTCTTAACGAAATATCTACGACAACGTAAATTAAATCTGAAGTCTCAATTTCCGCAAGTGGAGATGAAATGATATTATTATTAATTTTTTTTCTACTCGAAAAAAAGCCTGGAGTATCTTGGATAATAAATTCGTTTTCAGAGAATTTCTTATAGACCTTTTGATTAAATGTGGTTGACTGTTTTTTCCTTGAAACAAGTGATACCCGCTGTCCCATTATTTTATTAACAAGAGATGACTTTCCAGAATTTGTTGGTCCAATTAATACAATGTTTCCACTCTTCATTTAATAGAATTTATCTTATTTTTCTCTATGAAAGCAAGTGCAGCATTTTTTTCTGATTCTTTTATTGATGAAGAAGTTCCTATAGCTTTTTTATAATTCATAAATTCAACTTGAATTTTAAATTTAGGATTATGGTCAGGACCAGTTTTGCTGATTGTTTTATACTTAGGAAGGGTTTTATATTTTTTTAGAGTCCACTCTTGTAGCTTTGATTTTGCATCAATAATATCTTCAGCAATATTATCAAACTTTGTTTTCCATAATGCTAATATAACTTTTCTTACTTGAGTAAAACTAGAGTCTAAATATATTGCTCCCAACAATGCTTCACATGCATCAGATAGAATGCTTTTTTTATTGTTACCGCGTGATGATTTTTCAGTTTGTCCTAAAAGAATAAAATCTCCAAGGGATATTTTTTTTGCTATTTCATGGCAGGCATTTCTGTCTACCAGACTACTTAGCATTTTGTCGAGAGAACCCTCTTGTTTACCTGGTTTATCTATTAAAAGTTTTTCTGAAATTACTAATCCTAACACCCTATCACCGAGAAATTCTAAATTTTCATTACTTTCTAGTTTTTTGAAACTCTTATGTGTGACTGCCCGTTTTAATAGGGTTTTGTCTTTAAATTTGTAGGAAATTTTTTTTTCTAAAATTGATAAATTTTTTACCATTAACTTATTAGCTTAAGCAACCTTTTAAATTGTATATCAAAAGGCCACTTCCAAATTTCATAAAATTTTGAACCACCTTCGGTTGAAAAAAATATAATTTGTGCCTTGCCTACTAATCTATCAAAATTTACAGAGCCCCAAAATCGGCTATCATTTGAATTATCTCTATTATCACCTAGGAAAAAGTAACTGTCGTTAGGAACAATTATTTCATTAGTATTATCGCCAGGGGATCCGTCTATATAATTATAAATTTCATATGATTTTCCATTTGGTAAAGTTTCGATGAGAACTCTTGCTTTTACTACGCGTCCATTTTTTAAAATTTTCGTATCCTCTCTTAATTCTTTATATTTAGCGCTTTCACCATTAATGATTAATTTACCATCTTTAACTTTAATGATATCACCCGGCATACCTACTAATCTTTTAATATAGTCCAAATTAGTATGAGGCGGTTTAAATATTATAACATCTCCTCTTTCTGGATTTGTTGATAAAACTCGATCTGATATTGGCCCAAGACTAAATGGAAATGAATGTTTACTGTAGCCATAATCGTACTTTGAAGCAAATAACCGATCACCAATAAGTAAGTTTGGCTCCATCGAGGAAGAGGGAATAAAAAATGGTTGGAATAAAAAAGTTCTGATCAATAAAGCTATTAACAATGCATAAATCAATGTTAACAAATTTGATTTAAACCATGATTTACTAAGAAATTTATCAGTCATTAAATTAATTAATTGTTACAATTGCTTGAGCATAAGGAAACTCATCAGTAATTGTTAAACTTATGTCTGGCTCCTTATCGTTCGCAATTTTTTTGAGTTGAAGTTGAGAATTTCCATGAAAAGTAATCGTAGGTTTTCCTGAGGGTAGATTGGTAACTTCTAAATCTCTCCAAAATACTCCATTTCTAAAACCTGTACCAAGAGCCTTTGCCGCAGCTTCTTTAGCTGCAAACCTTTTAGCGTAACAAGCTGCACTTTGTTTTCTTCTTTCACATTTTTTTATCTCATTTTCTGTACTCTTTTACTTCCTTTATCTTAGATAGTTCCCCTACAGAATCGAATGTTATTCCGTGACCAAAATGTAATTCAAGTCCAATGCTATTACTAAAATCTGCCGCTTCTTTAATCCGTTCAAGTTCTGATGAAGCATCTTCCTTATAATTTATTTTACGGCAAAATTCTCCCGTATGAAGCTCTACAATGTCAGCTCCAATCTCTTTGGCCATTTTGATTTGGTCCGTTGAAGCGTCTATGAACAAAGAGACCCTTATGTTATTTTTTTTTATCTTTTCAATTTTTGGTACGAGAATATTATGATTACTTCTTACGTCTATTCCGCCTTCAGTTGTTATTTCTTCTCTTTTTTCTGGAATAATACAACATGCATTCGGACCTGCATTCACTGCTATGTTAACCATTTCATCGGTTGGTGCCATTTCAAAATTTAATGGAATGGAAATGTTCTCAATAATTTCATTAATATCATCGTCTCTTATATGACGCCTATCTTCTCTTAGATGCGTAGTTATGCCATCTGCTCCATATTCTTGGCACAAAAGAGCAGCTCTTAATGGGCTTGGATAGTTTTCTCCTCTGGCATTTCTTAGAGTTGCTACGTGATCAATATTTACACCAAGACGAGGTAGGGTCATTTATATTACTCTACTACCAGGTTTTGTTGCAGGTATTTTATTAAGATCGTCTGGGAGGTTGTTCGGATCATAAATTGGAATATCTAGTTTTAGGACTGATATTATATTGTGATCTTTAAATAATTTATGATTTGAACGATCAACGATTGCTGCGATGCCTAATAAATTAACATTTAGAGGTTTTAGTTTTTTTAGACATTCATTTGTTGATTTCCCTGTTGTAATTACATCCTCAACGAATAAGACGTTTGCATTTTCCTTAATATTAAAGCCTCTCCTCAATTCAAATTCGTTATCGACTCTCTCATAGAATATAAATTTAGATCCTAAAGATCTTGCAAGCTCATACCCTACGAGAAGACCTCCTAAAGCAGGAGAAATCACATAATCAATCTCGTCATCAATATTTTCTTGCACCCTGTACTTTAACTCTTCGCAGACCATCTCTCCATTTCGAGGGTCTTCAAATAACTTTGAACACTGGCAGTAAATTTTGGATCTTTTTCCCGATGAAAGTATAAAATGTCCATTCTGAATAGCTTCTACTTTTTCAAAAAAATCTTTTATTTCTTTTTCAGTCTTCATAAATTTATCAAAAGCCTACTTACAGAACTTACAATATCCACCTCTGAGAGAGTTTCTATAATCTTATCCAGATGATCAAGATTATGAACGTCAATAATAAAAATCATATCAAAATAATCATCGCCTTTTTCAGATATGTTAAGGTTAGTTATATTGCCACCTGCACTTCCAACAATGGTTGCTAATTTACCTAAAGATCCAGGTTCATTTTTAACTGAGACTTTTATTCTTGACGAAAAATACTGCTTTGGATCTACATCTTTCCATGAGGCAGTGATCCAATCTTCTTTTTTTGTTTCTTTATCTAGCTCCTTACATAAACTGGAGTGAATGATTACACCTGAATCTTCTGATGTAAGTCCCAAAATATTTTCATTGGGTAAAGGGAAACAGCACTCTGCATAATGAATTGCAATTCCAGGTTGGAAGTTACTTATCTCTAAAGGCATCTTATCGTTTGTGTCTCTTCTTCTGTATCGAGAAAAAAATGATAATGTTGAACGGGGCTTAAGCTTTGATAATTGATGTGGCTTTATACTTCCTTTACCAATTGCAACAAGAAACTCCTCAGGACTTTTCCTATTAAAACTTTTTGCAAAATTACTAATTTCTGTGTTTGAAATATCTTCATTTCTACCTGTGACTTTGTGTAATATTTTTAACCCTAGACTTGTAAATTCATCTTTTTCTTGCTTTTTAAAAAATCTTTTTATCGATGACTGCGCCTTTGCAGTTGTAACAATATTTTCCCAAGTTTCAGATGGAGATGGTTTTTTTGATGTTAGTACTTCAATCTCATCTCCATTTTGAAGTTTTGTAAATAAGGGTCTAGGTTTTCCATTAATCTTACATCCAACACAACGATTTCCAATTTCAGAATGAAGGGCATAAGCAAAATCGATAGAGTTAGAATTTGCAGGCAAATGAATTAAGTCGCCTTTCGGTGTAAAACAAAAGACTTGATCCTGAAACATTTCTAATTTTGTAGCTTCAAGTAAGTCCTCAGAGCTTCCACCGCTGTCCAATATTTCCACTAAATCTCTCAACCAAGTAACATTAACTGGATCTGAAGAAGAGTTATCTACTAAATTATAATTCTCTTTATAGCTCCAGTGTGCGGCTATACCCTTATCTGCTATAGTGTTCATTTCATTCGTTCGAATTTGAAGTTCAACTCTCTGTCTTTCAGGGCCGACAATCGTTGTATGAATTGACTGATAATTATTAATTTTTGGTGTCGATATATAATCCTTAAATGAGCCTGGTACAGCAGACCACCGGTTATGAATGATGCCCAATATACTATAACAATCTTCAATGCTATTAGTGATAATCCTATAAGCAAAAATATCCGACAATTGTCTAAAAGCAATTTGCTTATTCTGCATTTTATTCCATACAGAGAAGATTTTTTTTTCACGTCCTATTATTTGACAATCAATTTCATTTTTTTGTAAAAGACTAAAGATCCTTGTCTTTATTTTATCAGTTAAATTAGATTTATCTTTCTTTAAATACTCAATTCTTGTCATCAATGAGGAATATGCAGATGGATTTAAAATTTGAAATGATAAATCTTCCAACTCGTCTTTGAATTCATGCATCCCCAATCTTCCAGCAAGAGGGGCATAGATTTCTAATGTTTCCGATGCAATACGTTGTCGTCTTTTTTCCTGTGGAATAAATTGAATCGTTCTCATGTTATGTAAACGGTCAGCTAACTTAACTAACAAAACTCTGATATCCTTCGACATTGCTAAAATTAATTTTCTGAAATTTTCAGCCTGGAATTTATTTTCAGTATACGTTTCAATTTTTGACAGTTTTGTACCACCGTTTACCAATTGAAGGACTTCTTTTCCAAATTTTTCTTCAATTTCATTTTCTGTAGCAAGAGTATCCTCAAGTGTGTCATGTAAAAGGCCCGTTATAATTGTGGAAGTATCTAACTTTAAGTTTAATAGAATATCTGCAACTGCAACTGGGTGAGATATATAAGGATCACCTGAATGCCTTTTTTGTGACTTGTGACACTCGACTGCAAAAGAATAAGCTTTTTCTATTAATTTAGAATCAAGATTCTTATCAATTGGTTTTGCAGGTTTATAGACTGTTGATTGCGCCATAATGCACTATTAATCATACATTATTTACTAAGTGAAGCCCAAAATTATTGACGATTTATAAAGTATTCAAGACTTTGTATAATTTATCTTCAATATGCAAGCTTTTATGAAGCCTCATAATTG
>LULO01000826.1_pt1 | contig 16137 bp, 21 predicted proteins | sample 728121 | NCBI WGS metagenome assembly LULO01 (sample SAMN03860287, study PRJNA289734) | marine metagenome | biome: seawater column; feature: ocean; material: water; isolation source: Red Sea water column Station 149 - depth 50m | place: Saudi Arabia: Red Sea | collected 2011-10-15 | depth 50 m | reverse complement strand
GTATTAATTCTCTATAACCTTTAATAAATGTTTGTTGTAAACCTGCATATTTTCTTTTAACTAATTTCTCAATACGAGCATCCTCGATAACGTTTAAGAAACTATGTGGAATTTTATCATTATCAATTGCATTTTTCCATTCTTTTTGTGGGGTATATAATGCATGACCAATCTCATGTGCCAATAATAAATCTAATACATCATTAGACATTTCTTGTTTCCAGATTGGTACAACTAATAATCTTGATTTTAAATCAAAGAAAGCAGTAGGTACTTTTCTATGTTCAACTGTAATGTTTTCTGTAGCAAGTAATTTTGCAAGATAACTTTTTGATTGTTTATTTGTTTGTTTTTTCATATTGACGCTATGCTATCACCATTCGGCATAAAAGTCAAGCACTTTGACCAATTATTTTTTGTTGATTTTACTAGGTTTTTCCCGAAAAAAGTGTTGTATTTTTGCAACACTTCGTTTGTTCGCTGTTTGTTCTACTACTTTTTAAAGATAAAAGTCGGTTCAAACTTGCGACCTGGGATATCGGGTCTTTGATATTCGCCCATATACTGTTGTTTTTGTTTTGTTTCAGTAGTATCTCCATCTAGTGTAGATACAGCACTACCCCCTTGTTGAGTAGATAGTGATAACCACCATGTATCAGTATGTTCAAACCCTACCTCTTTTGCAAGTGATACGGTATCTTCTTCGAATGTCTTATATTGTTTTGTGTTCGCAACGTTAAGGGCAAGATACTTACCTGTTTTCAACCCTTTGTATGCATTAGCAATAGTCTGTTTTAAAAACTTCTCTTTCCACATATCACTAGTTGAGAACTTGATACTAGATTGTTCTGGTTCATCACCGTATGCTTCCCAACCAAAGTATGGTGGACTTGTAAATACAAAATCTATACTTTCATCATCTGGTATAAACGTTTCACTACCTTGTCTTAATAACATATAATGGTTGTGATGATTACCATATGTATTTCTAATTTCTTCTAACCCTTTATATGTAGGTATACATGGGTCAGTACCGATATAGTTTACCCCAGCAGCAATCGCACCAAGTAATCGACCACCATAACCCATACTAGGATCCCATACTGTGCCAGGTTCTGTGCCTTCAAGTGGACTAAACTTATCTACAAATATATCATACATCGCAGCCGCAGCCGTAGGTCTAAAATTAGAAACCATTTGAGTACCACTATATCTTCTTAACATAGACCTCATATCTGATTCAGTAATTTCATGTGCCGCCTTCTTTGTAAAGAATGTGCCTGTTAGTATTTTGTTTAGACCTTTCTTTAGATGTTCTTCATCTTCCCATATCTCCATAGGTGTTTTCATTTTACCACATTTGATACCCCAAGCATGAGGCATATATGACCATGCAAGATTAAGACCATGTGCTGATTGACCTATAACTTTATTCTTTCTATCAACCAACGTATCTCTTTTAAAATTAATTAACTGATTAAATATATTATCACGCCACGCTTTATCAGTAGAGTAGTAAGGAAAACCTTTCTCTTTCCAACTGTCATGTGTTTCTTGAAGTATGTCGCTCAAAATGTAACTCTTTCTGTATGATTTAAAACTGGTTTGATATCTAATTTATCTGCGTTGCCATGTAAACAATGTAATACTATATCATGTAAATCGCCATAGTAATATGGATTGTTCTCATAACTAAAATTATGTTCCCATGCTGTATGTTTTGTATATGTAACTTTACCTGATTCCAATAATTCTTCTCTATGTTTACTATCTAATGTATCAATATAAGCATGAGATATATTATCTAAGTTGTTTAGCAGAGCAGTATTGTCTATAACATTTGCTCTACTTACTGATATAATTTTACCTTTAAAATTTTTAAGTATATCTTCATCAACAAAGTTATCGTTACCCTCTGGTGTCATTGATACAACCATACAATTTGTTTGTTCTATAAATGTTTTTAATTGTTCTTTACTTGTTTTAGTATTTACGATAAACGCATTTGGTGATAATACCTTTTGTGCGATTGCACCATAACCTACAAATAATACTCTATCCTCTCTATCTATTTTATCAGTAATCCAATCAGCAGTTGATTGAGTAAATGGTTTAGTTGATATCACACCTATGCCTCTTTTCTCACACTCTGCTAAATTAACATTATCAAAACCATGTGACCTACATACAATCCATTTAAGATTAGGCATGGCCTTGTATGTCTTTTCTCCTATCTTTGAAAACTGTATTGATAAAACTTCTACATCAGGATCAACAAAATCTAAACTATCATATTGACCGTGCAACTCCCATTCATTGTGGGACATAAACCACTCTGGTCTCCATTGCATATCTTTCATCTTTTGTAAAGCACCTCTGCCATTCTTCGGTAATCAAAATATTGTTAGTATCGTAGTCTTTCCAAACAAACGGATAAACATTACACGCCAATGCTTCATGATATCGACCAGTAACCGCTGTTTGGTCTATCCAATTGAAACATAGTGTACTATAACTTTGGTCTAGATATCCAAGTGTTTCTTTTAACGGTACCCATTTCTTTTCTATACGAATACTGTTTGGCCATCTGCCTATAATTGTCGAACTTACTTCGTTATTCTTTGATATTGATTTTATGATATTTAATCTTTCATCATTTGACTTTACACCACCAGCAGTTTTACTTTTATCTGAACCCCAATAAACAAAATCAGTAACCTTATCTGTAGGAAATCTAAAATGATTTTGAATGAAATGATATTTAAGACCTTGTAAACACATGGTAAAATCCATTTCATCAATAGTCTGAAACGATTTGGGTTTGACTTGTTCTTCAAAAGTATATCGCATAACCATTTCTTCATCTACACCTCTATCCTGTGTAATTAATATTATATCTTTATCATTTAAGTATTCATATGTCTTTCTAATCTCTGCCTGTGACTTTTCTACATCTCTCGGGTGCATAGCGTCTGCAAAGTAAATAAACTCTTGTACAGCGGGAAAAACAATGATATCAGCGTCTTTTAGTGTGTTTATATCTCTTTCTGCACCTTTAGAACCCCATGCAAAATTATAATATGTAAATGTATGTTGTGGATTATTATCTTTGTAATATCTAAAACATTCATAGAAAACATCCATGCCATATTCTAATACATCGGTATAGTTTACTTTCTTTCTTAAACTTGCAAAGCAAATTTTCATACTTTTCTCTTTCTAAAAAATCTTCGCCAAAGTGCTGACCTAGTCATTGACACCACAGTAAATATTAGAGCAATCTGAAAATTCTCAAAGATTGTTGGGTGTAAATCAAACAAAGGAAATATTGTTAGTTGTATGATAATGGATAAAAAGAATCCACTACCTACATCTATCATACTTTCTAATACATCACTTTTTATCATCTACCAAAATACTTTATTAGTTTTTTAAGTGGTTTATATACCTCCCATATATTCTCTATATGTTCTTTTAATTCTTTTCTAAGTTGTATCGTATCTTGTTCAATACGATATATTGCTTTCTCCATTTGGTCTATTTGTTTTTGTTGTTTAGTCTTTGGTGTTAAAGTTGCCTTAGGCATTTACATTACCTCCTATATTCCAAAATAATATGTCACCCTCTAGTTGTTCTATGTTTTGTTCTAACCACCACCATGCTTTTCTATCCCATGTACCGTTACAAGGAAAAGGCACTTCGTAGTTTTTCATCATATCTTCAAATAAAAATTTTGTCTTATGAACATGAATGGCGGAATCTGTCATACCATATCCACTAAACTTTTTATTAATTGTTGATACGTTTGAAACTGTTATTACATGGGCCTGTCTATCTGAATTAGAGAATAGATTGTTACCTGGATTAAATGCCTTTACTACACCAGAACTAGTCACACCTGAACCTGCTGATATGACAAGATGGTCTGCGAATGGATTTTCTATAAAAGCATTTCTTGCTCTTGAACTCATACAATTTCTATAATATTGATGGTCAAAAGCATACGGCAACATTTGTATATCTTTTCTTTTTGCATATGATTGAACTTGAGCATATAGTATTGCCATCATATTAGGTTTTAATTCATAGAACTCACACCCATTCTTTTTTGCTTTGTTCAATATAAATTTTGAATATGTTTTTGATGGTGGATATGCATAGATAAATTTGATACCTCTTCTTTTACATAACTCAGATAACGCCCAACCAGACCAAGAACCATTTACTGCTAGATGTATTAATGGATATTTAGGATTAATATATCTTTCAAGTAGTCTGTCAATACCTGCCATCTTTCCCCATGGTGGTAATACATCGCCATCACCCATAAGGTCATCACGCTTGACTAAAACTTTTCTGCCTTTTAATTTATATTCTTGTGTTGGTGTATCGGTCTGCATATCTTTTATTATATAATCCTATTGTATCAAATTTTTCACCTTTTAGCAAGCGTCTAGTATCTTCATTAGACCAAACATCGGCTACTAGATGTATTCGGATATCATCGCCGCCATTGATAGCTGTGTGTGGTCGTCTTGTATCTAAGAACCAACACTCACCTTTTGCCATATTGTGAACACATTTATTACCATTATTATCCCATGATGTAAATATCACTTTGTCATTTGTCTTTAATGGTATATGAAGCCTTATCATTTTTTCATCGGTTGTACCCCATGTTGGATCTGTTTGGTCAGTATGTCTTGCCAATTCGCCACCACCAGGTTTCAATGTCATAAATCTAACTCTATCAAAACGACCAGGTATCTTATCTAAAAAATGTTTTACAAAATGCTCTAATTTTTTATATAAGTCTGTTTGTACAATCGGTCTATCTTCTTCATTACCTGCTTTCTTATCTACATAGGTACTATCTTCTTCAAATCCTAATAGTGATAATGCTTTCCAAGATTGTTTGCGATTATAGTTACTGTTATGATTAGTATATTCTAAATTCATTTTTAGTAATTGACTAGTCATTTCATCTATAATATTATGGTCATACTTTAATGGTGTTTTGTAAATGTTAATGTTTTCTGTTTCTGGTACAGGTATGAACTTTCTACCACCTTTATAATACACGCCTGTTATATCACTAAACGTGCTTATCTTAGTTCCAATCTTTTTGAACCCAGCTCTTTCAACTGCTTTTTTCAAAAATGTATCTTCTTCAAATATGTGGCACCAAATGGGTGTTATAAATTTATTTAAAACATTTGTAATATTTTCGCCTGTATTACCATCAGCATAAGATAGTTTAGATATAACTTTGTCGCCAGGTATTACTGAGGCAATCTCTGGTCCTGCACCGAACATCTTTATCTTTGAAGTAGTCTTGGCTGTTCTAATTTCATAAACAACACCTTGTTGTTCATGTAGTTGACCTTTACTCAAGGCTGTTGCCATACCATTCTTCTTTGCCTTTGCAAATGGACTATGACAATATTTGTTATAGTGTTCAAACTTATTAGCCCATTCTATCAATGTGTCTAATTCATATCCGTGTTGCCAGGGTTTCATTATTCTTCTCCTTCTATCCGCCACTTTTTATCTCTAGGTATCCATGCTCTTGGTGGATCCTGATAATCTTTTTCTTCAAACTTTGACCACATCTCATCAAAAAAATCATTATTGCCAGCATCATCTTGGTCTATACCCATAATATGTCCACAAACATACATCAACTGTTCTCTATTGTATTGTTTTTTTCTTTGAAAGTCATAATATTCCTTTAGGCGCTCATACTCTTGTTTGCTAATTACCATGTATATTCAAAGTTTTGTGTTTCTGAATTAATTGAAATAAGTTTGGCACCATTTTTTATATGAAAGTGTGTTGCCATAGGTGTTAATGGTGATAGGGTTACAATTCTTTTTATATTTTTCTCTTTTGAATACTCTAATAACTTGTTTATAATTTCTCTACCAGCACCTCTCTTACGAGACCATACTGTATATGCAATAGCTATACTACCACTTTGACCATCTTGACAAGCAACTTGGCTCATGTAATCCAATTCTTTAACAGTTTTAGGCACTTCATTTGTGTATGCAACACAAACTATCGCTTCAATATTATCTTCATATTTTAAACCATAGATTTTTCTTTCTGCAAAAAGTCGCCATTCTAAATCTAATTCAGGTCTAACAGGATCCTCAGATACATCTATGTTTTTTAATTCAACAAGCTCAGTACCCTTTACCCATTTAAAAAAGTCATCAATTTTATATTTAAATAATTTCATTAGTGTTTCGTTTGTTTTTTTAATAGTTTATCAATTGTTTTCTTTGCTTGTGTTTCTGCTCTTTTCCATTTGAAGTCTGATACTAAATCTTTAAATATTAGACCATTCATATGTTCATTTTCATGTTGATATATTCTACTATTCATACCATGCATATGTTCTTTTTTTATTTCACCATCTTCATCTTCATATTCAACTTCAATCCATTTAGGTCTTTTGATTGCAACAAAGATAAAAGGAAAAGATAAACAACCTTCTTTCATCATAACCATTTCTTTACTCATATCTAATACTTTAGGATTAAAACAATATCTTGTTCTACCTAAATCTATTTGTGGGTGACCACCCATAACAAACATACGATATGGTAAACCAACTTGATTTGCTGATAGACCTATACCACCATACTTTTTCATAGTATCATACATGGCGTCACATAATTCTTTTCTATCTTTGAAATCATGTAGTTTCAAATCATCATCGCTATATGGTGCAATCTTACTTAACAACCTAGGGTCGTTAGGTGCTATCATATGCAATATTCTTTTTTCTTTACTCATTATTTTTCTCCTCTAACCATTTTGCTCCGTTTCTTAAAATTTTAGGATTATCTCTTGACCTTGCTATCATGTTATTACAATAGGTACATATTATACCTCTTACTTTATTTGTTTTATGGTCATGGTCTACATTAAACAATGTTCTTTTTAAACCGTGTTTTTTTCTACTTGGTTTACAAGAATTAGCATATCGCATATGGTTTCCATCTTTAGAACGATACCATATTTCGTAGTGTTCTATTGTTAAAGGTTTTTCTTCACCACATTCAATACATACTTTAGTCTTTACATCAATTTCATAACCAGGTAGTGTGCTCATTATTCTGCCATTCTTGTAAAGTTTTTATGTTTCTCAAATTTTAATACTCTAGGAAACTTATCAATTAGAGTATCACCTTTATGAGATATAACAAAAACATTTTCTTTACCCATTGTTGTATGTAATATTCTCATAAACTCATCGGTACCTGATGTGTCCAACGAACTATCAAATATTTCATCTAGTATAAGTAGATTTGTATTTGTAGAATTTTTTAACTTAGCAATTTCTCGCCAAGTGAATAGTATAGACAGGTCTATTCTTAATTTTTCACCCTCACTAAAAGAATGATAGTTGAACTCATCACGGTACCTGGACCTAATCGTTTCATTAAACTCCTCATCGAGGGTAAAATTAACAAAGAAGTCCATGTCCGCCAGGTATTTATTAATATACTGGTTCATTATCGGTAGGTATTGTTTGATAATTTTTGTTTTGATACCAGTATCTTGCATAAGTGCCCTTGCGGTGTCTATATAAACTTTATGTTCTTTATCTTTTTTCTTTTTGACATCTGTTTCTACTAACTGTTCTTGTAGTTGATTTAACTCACCTGTCTGTTCAGCAGTTGATACATTTTCATTTGTTAAATCTGCTATCTCTTGCCCTAGTCTAACAGATTGTTTTTTGATTTCTTCTATTGAAGTTTCATAACGATTAATTAGTAATTCTTTTTCTCTAATTGATACCATTGTTTTATTAATTGTATCTAGTTTCATTTCATTTGTTTTAATCTCTTTATCTATTTGACCTAAAGCACTTTCTAACTCTTGTATCTTTTCTGTCTTTTTACCAATCATTGTAGATTTAAATGCTTCATCAATCGCTTGTTGACAAACAGGACAATCGCTATGTGTTTCAAAGAAACCTAAATCTTTCTTATGTTTACTACAAGTGTTCTCTAATTTTGCTTCTAAGTTATGAAGTTGTTTGTGTTTATCATTTACTTTTGTTTCATCTAAGATTTGTTTTTGTAGTTCAGCAATATCTGTTCTAACTTTTTTAACATCTTCTTGATAGTTTGCTATATCAGTTATAGACTTACTTAATTCTGCCTTCTTAGAATCTGCTAGGTCTTTACTACGATTACTAATATCATCAATATATTTTTTCTTATCTTCAATCTTTGTATCTAATATAGAATATTCAAAGTCATCTTGTTTGATTATCTCATCTTGTGCCTTTGCCTTTTCTCTAAACATTAAATTCATTTTAGAAAAGATTTCTATATCTAATATTTCTTCTACAACTTGGCGTCTATGTCTTGCTCGTAATTGCATAAATGGTACAAACGAAGCATTACCTAATATAACAACCTGTGTGAATGACCGAAAGTTTAATTTAAGTATTGTTTGTTCTAAATGTTTTTGATAATCTCTTTGAGCAGCGTCTTGATTTAACATATCACCATCACACCATATCTCAAAAGTATTTGGTTTAATGCCTCTTATAATCTTGTAATCTTTTTGACCTACTGTAAATTCAACTTCGACAACACATTCTTTTTCGTTAAGTGAATTAATTAGTTGGTCTTTTTTAATATTTCTAAAAGGTCTTTGAAACAAACCAAAACACAAAGCGTCTAACATAGTAGATTTACCAGCACCATTTTCACCAATGACTAGTGTTGTATTTGCTTTTTGTAAGTCTATTTCTATAAACTGTTGACCTGTACTCAAAAAGTTTTTATATCTTACTTTTTTAAAATTAATCATTCTGCAACCACATCTGTATCTTGTGCCTCTATAAATGTTTCTTTTATCATTTGTTTTAGTTTATCTTTGTCTAAATCAACTGGCAATTGGTCAACATAATTATTTACTAGTGTCATTGTATCTTCCGACCCCTCAACAATATCATCACTTACGTTGTGGTGAGATAGGTCTGAATAATCTTCTAGTATTTTTAATTCATGTACACTAATTGTTTTGTACAATCTATCCAATAATCTATCAAACATTTCATTATCTTTTTTATTAACCACAATTAACTTAACAAACTTTTGATTATATTCTGTGATATCAAACTTATCATAATTAGTTTCAGTATCATCATATTTTAATTTAGCAAAGATTGTATATGGATTAGGAATAAACTCTAACTCTCTAGTATTGGTATCAAATACATGAAAACCTTTTTGATTATTATAATCTGACCATGTCATTTCATATTGACTACCTAAATAAAATACTTGACCGTCATCATTCTTGTGGTGAAAGTGACCACTCAATGTTTTTTCAAAACGTTGCACAATTTTTTTATCATAACCATGTGTTTGTACCATGGCATCCATCATTCTAAAACCGTTCAAGTCAAAATGACCCATGCAAATGTCTGCTTCTACTGTGTTAAGAATGTGTAAGGAATGTGCTTCATTTTCTGGGTTGATCCAAGGGCACAATAATATTTTAAGACCATCAAACTCTACTACTTTAGGATCTTCGTAAATAAATGGTTCGTTTACACCATCAGGTGCTGTGCATAATTCTTGTACTGCATTTACCTTATTAGTGTTTCGATAATATATGTCATGGTTACCTATAAGAATATGTGTGTCTATTTTTTCATTCCATAGACGTTGCATAAACTTATTTCTAAAGTTATGTGCTATTCTAAAGTTAATAAATTTTCTTCTATCAACTATATCACCTAAGTGTATTAATGTTTTGATGTTATGTTCTTTTAAGTACGGAAAGAATATATCTTCGTAAAACTTAAAAAAGTAATCATCAAAAATTAAACTATCGTTTCTGGCACCAAAATGGGTGTCGTTTAATAATGCTATCTTCATACCTACCTATTATATAATTTTTATTCTTTGCTGTTTCTTTGTAAGAAGTCTAACAGCTGACTTCTATATTGGGCATCATCTCCTTCTAATTGATCCATCATGTTTTCAACACCTGCGTTTTGTATCATCTTCTTTTTTACATCCATTTGTTTCTTTTCTTTTTGTATTCTTCTTATAAATGCATAGTAAATTATTTGTGTGAAATATGCAAAAGGGTTTGTTGATTTATCAGGATTAAAGTTATCCATATATTGTAAACAATTTTCTATACCATCTGAAATCATATCATCTCGGAAAGTATAGTTAATAAAATTCGGTCGATAAGATAAGTGGTTTGCAATCTTTAGAAAACACTCACCTATATAGTTTGACACATCAGGTTTCTTCTTTCCTTTTTCTTCAGCGACACGGCATTTCTCTCGGTGTTCAATCATCGCTTGTAGAAATTTTTTGTTATCTACATAATGTGCTTTTTGTGTTTTTTTAACCATAATAATTTTTCTTTCTTATAGTATGCATTATACTATATTTTTCAAAAAAATGCAAGCCTGTGCTTGACAATTTTGGGATTGTGTGTATAATCGACTATGTAGTCGCTTGAGGGAGAGCTATAGCTAGTGTATAGTTTTATTAGTTGGTATATTAAGTAATTCAACATCTTCATTATCCATTCTTTCTTCTTGTTCAATTCGTTCAGCCATATTTAATATTCTTTCCATTTCTTCAGGACTCATTGGTACTTTGACTTTTCTTTTCTCCAACTGCCTTAATATAACATCATAATAATTATCTAACTCTTTACTAATCGTAGATATTGTTAAGACCTTATCTCTCGGTATAGAAAATATCTTTTGATTAGCAAACATAATCCATGGTGCCAAAGAAGAATCATCTCTTGGTCCGAACCTTGTTTCCTTAGTTATAGTTCTTAACTCTAATGGTGTATCTATTTTAATCCAAGAAGGATCGTTGTCATCAACAACACCGATTAGTTCAGCACCATTAACTAACTTAACTAATAATTTTTCTTTTATCATATAACTATTTATCTCTTAAAGATACGTTATGGATTTCATAATCAAATTCCTCTTGTGTGTAAACACTAACTCTTTCTTGAAAATGTTTTAGTGTAAAGTTTTCTTTTGATTTATATGTTAAGTCATCTGCTATATCATATAAAGTTGCCGATGTCTTATTATCGCCTAATCGTAATCCACGACCTATACTTTGTAAGTTTCTTATTCTACTTTTACTTGAACTAGCAAAAATAATATTATGTAAATTTCTTATATTAACACCTGTACTAAATGTGCCATAACTTGCAACAATAATAGCATCCTTTTCTTTTTCTGTGATACCTCTAATTGCTTCTCTTTCGTCTGCTTCCACACCACCAAAAATATAAAAAACTTTTCGGTTGTCATCTGCTTTTTCTTTAATTATTTCATATAGTTTTTTACCATGTTTTTCTACTAACTGAAACAAAACTAATGTATTACCTTTCATTTTAATTGCAAGATTTCTTAAAAAATTATTTCTACTCTCACTACTTACAAGATAATCTACCTCATCTTGATACTTACCTTTTGATACCATCTTACTATTTTCTTCGGTATGTTTTAATATTAAGCAGCGAATAGTTAGATTTGATAATTGTTTTTTATCCATAAGTTTTTTAGTAGATGTAACTTTATTTACTGCACCAAACAATCCTTCTAATACTAACTTATGTGTTTGGGTACCATCTAATGTACCAGTAAGACCTATTCTATATTTACAATCTTCTAATTTTGTCATGATTTCTGTAAGTGATTTAGATTTAAATAAATGTGCTTCATCACCAAATACAGCACCGAACTGTTCAAAATATTTTTTCGGCAACTTATATAAACTCTGCCATGTAGATATTAAAACTTTCTTATCTGTTTCATTTGAGTAACCACTATATAATCTATGACAATACTTTTTTACATCCCAACCATATGATTTAAAATCAGAATACATTTGTTCAACCAAAGATGTTGTAGGAACTATCAACAAACATCTATTATTTTTTCTGTCTTTAATTAAATGAGAATAGTATCGGATCAAAGCATAGATAACAAAAGACTTACCACTTGCTGTAGGACTTAATAATAATGTTCGGTTAAATTTTAGACTATGATATATAGCGTCTATCTGATAATCTCTTGCTTCAAACTTTTGACCTAAACCATTTGAGAACTTTTTAACAATCTCTTTATCAACTTTATTTTCTATGTCAACATTTTTACCTGCAACAATATGATAACCACGCTCTTCACAAAATGCTTTGATGTATGGATATAAACCAAAATATATCTCTTTTGTTTTTTGTGAAAATAATCTTATCTTACCATCCCACATACGATTACGAAATGCAGGCATAAACTTATAACCCGGTACATAGAAAGTAAAAAATTCTGATATCTCTCTTTGTACGTTTGGGTCACAATCTACCGTAAGGTAAACATCATTCTTTTTTTCAATGATTAAAGTATCCATGTCATTACACTATATCTATCACCTTTAGTGACTTGTTTAACTTCATGTGGGTACATAAAGTTTGATGGAAAGACTACTGCCGAACCTTTCTTTTTTTCTAATGGTTCGCCACACAATACAAATTCACCACCTTCATAATCATCATTTAAAAATATTAATGATGTAAGGTGTGGATATCCTTGTTTCTGTCCATGGCTATAGTGTATGTTATCAATATGCTCTTTCATAAACCCGCCTTTTGCATAACAATTAATTCTAAAGTGTGTGTATTCTTGTATTTTTATTCTAGTATGTTCTTTTACATAATCATTTACAGCAGTTTCAAATCCTTGTTGTATAGTTTTGTAACCCCACATTTGTGGTGCAATCCAAAACTCACTCATTTCAACTTTTGATGTGCCTAAATTTTTATATGCATTTGAAAAGGTAGACTTTTTCCACCTCATAAAAGTATCTTTATTGTAATGTGATATTATATGGTCACAAGCAGTTTCACCTAACACTTGTGGATAGTAAAAAATAAAATCAGAAATCTGCTGACTGGAACTCATGGTGTTCTCCTACTTGTCCTTTAACTTGTATATTCCAGGCTATACTTATACGATTTGAACTAGACTTATTTTGTTGAACCCAATGGGGCAACCATGCAGGAAAAAATATTGCTCTGTTAGTTTTAGAAGCGTAACTTAGTAAACTAGAATTTAAAGGTGTTGTTTCTTTCTTCTTTGGCACAATGACATCTGCTGCAGGTCTAGGGTCATGAAAGACAATACTAGCACCTTGGTCAGATTGCAAATAGTAAGTACCACTTAAAAAATTATTTGAATGTGTGTGAACGTTATGATGTTCACCTTGTTTTAAAACATTTGCCCACATATCAGTTATAACTATATCATCTACATCATAACTTAAATGGTTGCATATATTTTTAGAATACTGTTTTACCAGACTAGCAAATCTTTGAAACTCTGGTTTCTTATGTAAGTCAGCAGATTTAGTTTGCCAGTTGTTATCATAATCCCTATTAGACCATAAATCAGATATGTATTTTTTCATACCTGCAACATCTGATTTTTCAGTAGGTGTTACTAATGGTATAAAATTATCAACTAAGAATATATTTGTAGGAAATATCTGTTGATGATCCATAGGGTCTCCGCAACTAGATAGCACCACTTGTAAACTTTTTCCACTCTATCATATTTTTAATCAAGAATGTTCTATTGTTTATTGTTCTTAATATTTGTTCTAAGTATTTTACTACTTGATTTAAGTATGCTACTTTCTGGTCTGCTCTTTGTATATCTGGATCAGAATTTATATAAATGTGAACATCTGCTTTAAGAACTTTTAGGTCAAATGGTTTTTCTTTATATACAGATTCATCTGCTTTACCTGTATAGTATTCCCACTTTTCTCTTTCAAGTGTGTTATACTCTTGTTGTGCCTTTTTTTGTAATAAGGAAAATTTGTTAAAGTGTTGTAAGTATTTGTTATGTAGTAAAGGTATTCTTGCTGATTCACTATCTAATTCTGTATCATCAAGTTTTAAATCTTTATCTACCAATTGTTGTAATTCATCTAAAGTCATAATTATATTATACTATAAAAACGGTAAAAAGTAAAGCTTAAATTGTGGAAATTTGATGTATTTCGTATAGAGAATAATTGAAACTAGCAGCGACATTTATGTAGTCTATGTCACTTGCTGCCACGTTATAATTCAATGCACCAAGACTTGTCGGATAAACATCTCTAAATCTAATTTCTGTTTTAGCAATATTTTTACTGTTTAAGATTGTTAATGTAGCGTCAGAATATATCGCACCTTCGGCAGTTGCCACAGTTTGTCTTTGTGTTCTTGTTGGTGCTGTTGACCCAGGAAATCTATCTGCACCTGCAGCCAAAGCGTCACGAAACTGTGTATGGTCTTTTGGAAAACCTTATTTAAATTTTCATCTACTAAAAATGATAAATCTAAACTTGCATAATTTAATTTGTCACCAGGTATCGGTATATCTTTGAGTGGTGTAGTTTGTGTTGCTTCACCTAAAGTGATACCAGGTATATTAACTGATTGCACAAAGAACTCTACGTTTGGAATTTTCAATATTTTAAACCTAAACTGTACTGGACTTGCATAGTCTAGTTTATCAGGTTGTCTGTTCTCTACATTTAAAGTTGTCATACTACTATTTATAAGAGAAATTTAGACCAAAAAAAAGGGGACCCGAAGGTCCCCTTTGTGGTGTGGTGTGTTCGTTTAAGAACACTACTTAATTACATTAAGTTAGTTACCTGAACTCGTCTGTAATATAGGTTTTGTTTACCAGCAGCAACTGCACCAGAATTGTCTAATGCACCGTCTCCGTCACTAGTTGCGAATGGGTTTTGTACCATACCGTATCTAGTTTTGAATCCGATTTTAGGTTGGAAGCTGTCTTGACCAACTGCTCTCACCATTTGTAGTGGAACATATGGGCAATAGAATAAGCCTGAATCATACGGGCTTGTTCCTTTGTAACCTACAACGTAGTATTGTTTAGCAGCAACGTTTGCAGCATATGGATCTACATATACTTTAAACTTACCGTTAAGAACACCTGCAAAAGTATTACCTGTGTCATCTACGTTTAAGTTAGTGTTTAATGCTGGAGCGTAATCTAGTACACCAGACATTTGAAGCGCAGAAGCAACATCAGCTGAACAGATGATGATATTTCCTTTACCTCTTCTTGTTTGTTGTCCGATTGCGTTAGCATCTCTTTCCAGTTGGAAAAGAAGTCCTTTGAACTTCTCTACTGACCAACGACCATTTGAATCTGTGTCAAGGTCGAAGATACCTGCTGTAGTTGTATTAACTTGAGCACCTGATTTAGCGTGACCATAGATAGTTCTTACAACTTCTCTATTAATCTCTGCCAAGATTTCACTTGATAGAATGTTTGCTAATTCAGTTTCAGCATCTAAACCGTGGATTGCTTTTAAGTCTTGAGCAAGTTCCATAGTGTATTCTGCTTTTAGTGCTCTTGATTTAGCAGTAACAGTAACTTTGTCGATTGAGAAAGCCATTTCAGCGAACTCATCAGATCCGTCACCTAATGTTTCTGCTTGAGCAGTAGTCATACCAGAACCAGTTGTGTAAGTTCCAGCAGATGGGCTGTCGTTTAATACAGCTGGGTTAGTTCCTGAGTGTGCGTCTGGTGAACCAGTGTCGCCAGCAGCATCTCTAGCTGAGAAGTCAGAATCCGCTTCGTTAAATAGAGCTTCAGTACCACCTTGAGTAGAGAATCTGCTTTTCATAGCGAAGATAAGTCCTGTTGGACCAGTCATCGGTTGAACGCCACAGATATCATATGCAATAAGGTTTGGCATTGCTCTTCTAACTAGCGAGATAAGTACTGGATCCCAGTTATCAACAGAAGAACCAGTTGCGTTTGCTGGAGCGGCTTCAGAAATGAATGCTCTGTCCTCACGAACTGCCTTCTCTTGGTTTTCCAAGACAACAGTAGTTACAGCTCTTTTATAACCATCTTCGATTTTTGGCAAATCTGGATGCTCTAAAACTGGCTGCCACTTTTCTTGTAAATTTTAAGTAAGATACATTTTTTATCTCTCCTAATTATTTGCGTTTATAGTTGTTATCATATTAAATCTTAACAGACTTAACATTTTTTGAAATGGCAGCAGTGTATGCAGC
>LULO01001344.1_pt1 | contig 16286 bp, 15 predicted proteins | sample 728121 | NCBI WGS metagenome assembly LULO01 (sample SAMN03860287, study PRJNA289734) | marine metagenome | biome: seawater column; feature: ocean; material: water; isolation source: Red Sea water column Station 149 - depth 50m | place: Saudi Arabia: Red Sea | collected 2011-10-15 | depth 50 m | reverse complement strand
GAATTTAGACTTAGAAGATAAAAATTTATATATAAATTCTGCCAAGGATATTTCTGTAGGCAAAATCACTAGTTTTTTAAAATTAGATTCTCAAATAAAAGGATTAGCTATGATAAAAAGAAAATATTTAGAGGATGAAAGTTATTTTTTTTCAGAAATTTTTGGAAAAATTATTATAAATAAATCTGTAGGATCAATTTTTCTTTAATCGATTTTTGATTAAATATTCTGCAATTTGTAGAGTAGCAAAACAATCATCTTTGTTATATTGGATAATTTTCTTTAAAAATATTTGGTTTTCTGTAATTTGATATTGAATCCACCAATAAAGTGCTTTAGAGCCACTTACATTTTTCTGCGCCCATTCAAATCCAAGCCAATTAGAAACAGTTTTTAAGCCATAGTTTTTTAGTGGTAATATCCAAGACTTTCTTATTAAGGTATGTAAGTCAATAAATCTGGAGGAAAGTGAATCAATTTCTTCAAAACTAAAATTTAGTTCTTTAGCAATATTAATTATTGATATTTTTTCAGTTTCTCCGTAATGCAAAACTGGCCATTCCTTGTGTGAAAAAAGTATTTCAATAATTTGCCTGTAAGATTCTCCTTTATTGTTTTTAAGATTTAAGATTGGTTCATAAATAAGATCTTCTTTTTTTATAGACAAATTATTTACTTTTAAAAATCCATATAAAAAATCATGCTTTTCATCTGGATTTGACTCAATATCAAATATATAAAATCCCGAACATATTTTTTCTAATAGATCTTCCGTATTATTTTTATTAGAAATGAAATATGGTTCTCCAGAGATATATGCTTGTGCTTGCTTTACAAATATGGATGCTTTTTCATACTTCTGATCTTTGAATTTAGACAATTTCTCTCCAAGTTGTTTTTCGCTGTACGAAGCTAATGTTTGGGTATTAGTTATTCCATTTGCTTTGAGTAACGAGGCCGTTTTGGACCCTATTCCATCTATATCTGTTAGATATCCATTTTCTTTTGCTTCTTTGTCACAAAATTTTTGCCAGGAACAAATAGTACATTTTTTTCTATCTTGAGTTATTTCTGGTATAGATCCCTCCAAGCATTCATTCAAATTTAATAAAACATTTAAAACTTTTTTTCTTAATTTTTTATTTAAATAAATTTCTTCAACTTTAACTTTTTTATAAAAAGTTGAAATTACTAATCCTTTCTCAATTTTAGATTCTTGAAAAGATTCCAAAAGCATAGAACAAAAAGCTAAGTCGAATAAATGTTCTTTAGTTGTTTTGTGGCCTAACTTATAAACAGCAGGTAAATATTTATATTGTCCCCATTTACTTTTACCTTTAGTCTTTAAAAGTAATTGTGGAAGTATCTCTGCGTTTATATTTTGGAAAAGATTTCCTTTGATTTTTAATCCAATTACCCCTTGATAACCATTTTCACAGGCTTTTAATCCTGTATATATTTCACCATTACAAAATTCAGAGAAAATTTGAAACTGATTAATTTTATCTATAGCTTTATGGGGAGACCAAACTTCATAAGATTTTTTACCCTTAAAATCGAGCCATGCTTTTCTTTTGCATCTTGTAAAACTTTTTAAATGAAGAGAATTCAAATTATTTTTTAAGGGCGGTTTTAAAATTTACTCATATAAATTAGTATAGATAATTAAAAGAAATCAAGGAAATTTGAAATTTGACAGCTGATAAATTAGATAAGATAAAATTTGGAACTGATGGTTGGAGAGGAATTATTGGTTTTGACTTTAACCTGTCCAATCTTTCAAGAGTTGTTGTCGCTGCATGTCAGGAGTTGCATTATCAATACTATAAAGAAGTTAATTCAAAGAAAATTATTATTGGATATGATCGTAGATTTATGGCTTGTGAATTCGCCAAGCAAATAGTGCCTTTTGTAAGAGGATGTGGTTTCGAACCGATCTTATCTGATAGCTTTGTTACAACACCCTCTTGTAGTTTCTATGCCAAAGAAGTCGGTTGTCTTGGAGCGTTAGTAATTACAGCAAGTCATAATCCATATAATTGGCTAGGTCTGAAAATAAAGAGCTTTAATGGATGTTCTGTTGACGAATCTTTTACAAGTGAAAAAATTCAACAAATGAAGTGAAAACTTTAGGAATTATATTTGATGGTGATGGTGATAGAATTGCGGCAATTGATGAAAAAGGAAGATACTCTAGTACTCAAGATTTACTCCCATACTTTATTAGCTATTTGGGCGAAATTAAAAATAATTCTTATCCAGTTTTAAAGACTGTTAGTGGTTCAGATATTATTAAAAATATATCAGAGAGTCAAAATAGAGATGTTTTTGAACTTCCAGTTGGCTTTAAATATATTGCTGAAAAAATGATTAAAGAAAAAATATTTATTGGAGGAGAGGAATCTGGGGGAGTTGGTTTTGGTGACTTTATGCCTGAAAGAGATGCTCTATATGCAGCGATGGTTTTATTAAATGGAATTGCTGAAAAATCTCAATATTTATATGAAACCTTAGATTGGAATAAAGTTGAGAATTGATAAAAATTTTTGGCTTCTTTTTAGGTTTTCAGGAACGGAACCTCTTTTAAGGTTATATTGTGAAGCACCAAAAGAATCTTATCTAATTGAGGTATTAGAGTGGGGTCAAGAATTTATAAATTTGGCAGGAAAATAAGGATGAAAAATTTATTTTTAGCGAGTAAGAATAAAGGTAAAATTGAAGAATATAAGAAATTGCTTGCTGGAGTTAATTGTAAATTGTTACTCCAGCCAGAATCATTAGAAGTTGAAGAGGATGGACTGACATTTAGAGATAATGCAATTAAAAAAGCGAGTGAAGTTTCGAGAAAAACGAATAATTTTTCAATAGCAGATGATTCAGGAATTTGTATTGAAGCACTAGGTGGTAAGCCTGGCATTTACTCATCTAGATATGCAGAAAATGATCAGAAGAGAATTGAACGAGTTTTAAGAGAACTTGATGGAGTTCAAAATAGAAGTGCTTTCTTTATTGCTAATATTTGTGTTTGTTCCCCAAATGGTGAAGTGATTATTGAATCTGAGGCCAAATGTCATGGCAATATTATTTTAAACCCCAGAGGAAAAAGTGGTTTTGGGTATGACCCAATTTTTGAGGAGAGTTCTACCAGATTAACTTTCGCAGAAATGAATAATGATATTAAAGACTCTTGTAGTCATAGAGGTAAAGCATTAAAAAAAATTATTCCAGATTTAATTGAAATTTTTTCTTAAATTCAATTAACCCAAGATCCATGAAGGCCATGAGGAATTGAAATGGGTAATTCATAAACAGCTAATTCTTTTAAGTCTTTTGCGTCTAATATCACTAAATCGCTTCCTCTTCTTTCTCCGTTCCATAGAAGTATAAATAAAAATCCCTCATCTTCTTTTGAAGAGTTTTCTGATGGAACCATAATTGGTTCACTAACAAATCCACTTGGACCTGCTGACCAAGAAATCTCTTCCTTAGAAGTTAAATTTATTTTTTTTATTGCTTGAAGTGGAGCGTTCCCCAGCTTTTGAGATGTGCTTGCCATCCAACTAAAAGTTGCTTTTAATCCTAAGTTTTTAGGATTAACAACAGCAAATTCACAACATTGTTCACTGAAAGTTTCAAGTTCACAAGTTTTTGTCTTTAGATCGATAATTGATCTTTTCAGTTTTCCTTCTGGATATTTATCAAAGTCAATATCCCTAAAATTCTCGTCTGGACCAACTGATGGGAAATCATCATAAAAAATACTATCTAATACGATTTTGGAATCTTTTTCAAATGCGTTTACATGATGAAAAACGAATCCTTCTGGAGCATCTATTGTTAAAGGAGGCTGTCCTCTAAATAATCCACTTTCTCTGGGGATGATAAAAAACTTTGCCTTTTTATTTGGGTTTGACTTTAGACATTGTGCTGCTCCTCTTTGACCCATTACAAATGGAAGAGGATTGAAATCAATAGCATTCTGTAAAAATATTGCCCAATTAGTTGTAATTGCGAAATCATGAAGGAATGCAAAGCCATTAAAGGTATCTTTTCTGTCAAAAATGAGCTCTCCAGAATTTGTACCAGCATTATCAAATTCCATTAATCTAATGGTACTTTTTGGCCCGGTTTGTACTCCAAAAGTGACTAAAAGTTCTGAAGATGCATTTGAGTTTAGGTCTGTTTTGGGATGAGCACTGAATGCTTCGTTAGGCTTGAGTACTCCTTTTAATGTTGTTAAACCAATAGTTTCAAGACTATCAGGATCCATTGCATGTGGACCTGCTGCTTCCCATAATGCGAGAATTTCATCTCCTAATTTAATGACATGTGTATTAGCGATATTCTTGAATTTTAGATCTAATGCATTATTTAAAATTCCTCCATTTTTTTGTGTTCCAAAAACACCTCTATAAATAAATTTATCTATTTTTTCTTCTTCCAAATAGCCTTTAGTTTTAACAAATCTATTTGTTAAGAATGGCTGACCATTTTCGAATTTTATGGATGTTATCATCCCATCACCATCAAATGGATGATGAACCCATTGTCCACCTCTCTCTAATATTCCTGGTCCATTTCTTAATAATGTTCCATTTAAATTTTTAATATTATTACCTTTGCTAATTTTTAGAGGCTCTTTAGTTAGCTCCTTTTCTACATTTTGATAAGCACTTGACCAATCTTCTTTTTTAAAAATATTAAATTTATCAATTTTTTTATCTTGTAAATTAGTCACAACAAAATAATCACTTTATCTATCTTCGCCAAAAATCAACTGAATTGTGGCTGATTCGAAAAAATTCCTATTTTATTGTTTTTCTAACATTCCTTTACTGCTTGGAATTGAATCAGATCTTCTTGGATCTATCTCGGTAGCCATTCTCATTGCTCTTGAAAAAGCTTTAAAGCACGCCTCAACTATGTGATGTGAATTACTTCCTCGTATTTGATTAATATGCAGAGTAATACCGCTGTTATTTACAAAGGCAATAAAAAACTCTCTTACTAGTTCAGTATCATAATTTCCTATTCTAGGGGCTTTTAATTGAAGATCATAAGATAGATGCGGTCTACCAGAGCAGTCTAAAGTGACTTGAACTAATGCTTCATCTAATGGGGCAAAGAAATGTCCAAATCTGCTTATTCCTTTTCTTTCTCCCAAGGCTTTTGAAAATGCTTTGCCTAATGCGATTCCTACATCTTCATTTGTATGATGATCATCAATATGGGTATCTCCAATTGCTTTTATTTTTAAATCGAACAAACCATGACTGGATATTTGATGAAGCATATGATCTAAGAATGGTATCCCGGTATCAATCTCAGAAATTCCATTTCCATCTAAGTTTATAAATACAGAAATATCTGTTTCATTCGTTTTTCTTTTTATTTCAGATTGCCTTAGAGATGACATTTTTATGCAAAAAACTTAGTTTACATTCCATTAATGCAGTAACCCGCATCAACATAAATTGTTTGGCCTGAAATGCCGCTAGAGAGATCACTTAATAAAAAAGCAGCTGTATTACCTACTTCTGTTTGAGTGACTGTTCTGCGTAAAGGAGCCTTTTCTTCAACATTGTGAATCATATCTAAAATGCCACCTATAGCAGAACTCGCAAGTGTTCTTATAGGCCCAGCACTTATTGCGTTAACTCTGACTTGTTTTTCGGGACCAAGTTCTGCAGAAAGATATCTTACTGAAGCTTCTAAAGCTGCTTTAGCAACTCCCATCACGTTATAGTTAGGAATCGCCCTTTCTGAACCTAAATAAGTTAATGAGACAACTCCAGCACCATCACTAAAAAGTGGTTTTGCTGCTTTACATAAAGGTGCTAACGAATACGCACTTATATTAAGAGCCCTATCAAAACCCTCTGAAGTGGTAGCACTATAATCTCCAATCAATTCATCGCGTCCTGCAAATGCTAGGCAGTGAACTAATCCGTCAATTTGCCCCCAATTGTCTTTTATATTTTTAAAGATTTCTTCAATTTGAGCTGGATTTTGAACATCAAGAGGCAAAAATAACGATGGGTTTAAAGGTTCAGTTAGTTCTCTAACTTTAGACTCGAATCTTCCCTTATCATCAGGCAAATATGTGATTCCAAGTTCTGCGCCAGCTTTTGAAAGTTGTTGAGCGATACCCCATGCTATTGAACGATTGTTGGCAATTCCCGTAACAAGAATTTTTTTGCCAGTTAGATTTAGAAGCATTTTGTTTATTATTTCTATTATTCTCCTATATAAAAGTACCTATCTTTACGGATTACTGCAAAATATACAATAATTTTCAAATATCAAAGAATTTTTAACTTGAACATGGTAAGAACAAATTCTATGGTTTTGGAATTAGGTTTTCAATTACCGAATTTCGAAATGTTAAATGCTAATTCTTCAAAAAATGAATATTTTAATTCTCATAATCTAGATAATCGGCATTTACTTTTAATGTTTATTTGTGCCCATTGCCCATTTGTTAAATATATTGAGAATCAAATTTTCACCTTAAGTAAAGAAATTGAAAATACAGTTCAAACAGTTGCAATTTCTAGTAATGATATTGTCACTCATCCTTCAGATTCTCCTAAAAATTTGAGATTACAAGCACAAACTAAGGGATGGAGTTTTCCTTATTTATATGATGAAAATCAAAATTTTGCTAAGAAATTAAAAGCGGCTTGCACCCCAGATTTTTATCTTTTTTCAAATGAAGGATATGGTGATTTTTTATTGTATTATCATGGCCAATTAGACGATAGTAGACCAGGTAATAATATCCCTCTATCTGGAAAAGATTTGCGCTCTGCTGTAAAAGATTTGAATCAAGATAATTCTTATCCTTCAAATCAGATGCCTTCTTTAGGTTGCAATATAAAATGGACTCCTGGTAAAGAACCAAGTTGGTTTAAATGAATTAAAAATTTTTTTTACCCATAGAAATATGGTTTAGGGTTAATATATTTACTATGCAGATACCTCCATTTACTTTAGATAGGCAGTTCCAAGAAATTGGCTCTGAAATTGAGAGTGAGGTTTCTAAAGTTTTAAAAGGGGGCCAGTATATTGGAGGACAAGAAATTGCCAAATTTGAGGAGAGTTTTTCAAATCTGATTGGTGTTGAAAATACTATTGGATGTAATAGTGGAACTGATGCTTTAGTATTAGCTTTGCGCGCATTAGATATTGGTGTGGGTGATGAAGTTATTACCTCATCTTTTAGCTTTTTTGCAACTGCAGAGGCTATTAGTGCAGTTGGTGCTAATCCTGTTTTGGTAGATATAGATCCAGAAACTTATCTCATTAATACTGAACTAATAGAACAAGAAATAAATTCTAATACCAAGGCAATTATGCCAGTTCATCTATTTGGTAATGCAGTGAATATGACCTTAATAAAATCTTTGGCCAAGAAATATGACTTAAAAGTAATCGAAGATTGTGCTCAGGCAACATGCACAATGTGGGAAACTTCCAAAGTTGGTAGTATCGGTGATATAGGCTGTTTTAGCTTTTTCCCTACTAAAAATTTAGGAGCTGCTGGAGATGGTGGAGCAGTAACAACTTCAGATCAGAAGATTGCAAAAAAAATTAGAGAACTGGCTGTTCATGGCAGCCCAATAAGATATCATCATACCCAAATTGGATATAACAGCAGACTTGATACCATTCAAGCTGCCATATTAAACATTAAAATTAAATATATTTCTAAGTGGATTAATAATCGCCAAAAAATTGCTAATAATTACCTTGATTTATTAGAAAAAAATCTTTTTAAATGAAGATTTTTCAAATTTATTTGATACTGATTGCAAAAAATACTATTCCTTAAGGAATTTGGTAAAACAACAACTTTTTGAAAAAGGTATTAATTCAATTATTTATTATCCAATTCCAATACACGCACAAATAGCTTACAAAAATAAAAATTTTTCTAGAACAAAACTAATAAATACAGAGAGAATTTGTACAGAAGTTCTTAGTCTTCCAATGTTTCCTGAAATTTCTTATGAAGAGCAAGTTTATGTAGCAGAAAATTTAAATAAAGTTTTAAAGAATTGTATAGAGGAAATTCAAATTTCAGCATAAAGTGATTTAAATAATCTTTGTTGTATGTTGTGATTGACAATAGGGCTTGAATAATTATTTTTTTCTAAATTAGATATCTCCCCATTTAATAATTCTGAATTTGACACTTTAGATAATTCAGGAATCCAATATTTTATATATTCGCAAATAGGATCAAATTTTTTTGCTTGGGTATATGGATTAAAAATTCTAAGTGGTTTTGGATCCATACCGCTACTGGCGCTCCACTGCCATCCCCCATTATTTGCAGCTAAGTCTCCATCAACCAAAGTCTCCATAAATTTTTTCTCGCCCATTTGCCAATTGCATATAAGATCTTTTACCAGAAATGAAGCGACTATCATCCTACATCTGTTATGCATCCAGCCAGTACTATTTAGTTGACGCATTGCAGCATCAACTATAGGTACTCCGGTCTCTCCGTTGCTCCAATGCTGAAACCATTCATTATTGTTTTGCCATGGAAAGTGATCCCATTTTTTTCTATATGGACCTTTCTCTAGCTCTGGGAAATGGAATAAGCAATGTTGATAAAATTCACGCCAAACAAGTTCTTTTTGCCAAGTTTCAATTGATAGGTAATTTTCTTGATTTGCAAAATCTGAATTTAAATTTAATGTGGCGTTCCAAACTTTTCTAATGCTGATGGTGCCGAATCTGAGAGATGCACTTAGAAAAGATGTCCCATTATGGGAAGGAAAATCTCGTGCAGAATTATAAGAATATATTTTTTTTTCGTTAATGAAGTTTTCTAATAATGTTTCTGCAGCATTCTCTCCAGGTCTACATGGACAAATATTCGAACCAGGAAATTTGATATTTTTGATAAATTTCTCTAGAACCGAATCAGATGAATTTATTGTCTTATTTTCTTTGAGTTTATTATCTATATCTTTAAACTGGAAAACAATTTTATCTTGGTCATATGAACCTAATAAATTCATTTTTGATTTAAGGTTTTTATAAAAAGGTCCATAAACTGAATAAGGATTATTATTCCCTGAAAATATTTTTAAAGGTTCTACTAATAAGTGATCCCAAGTTTCAATAACTTGAATATTTTGTTCTTTTAAATTTTTTTTTATTTGTAAATCGCGATTAATCTCATAAGGTTCAATTGATCTATTCCAAAAAACAAATTTAGCATCTATTTTCTTTGCTAATTGAGGAATTATTAATACCGGATCTCCTTCTTCTATAACTAATCTACTACCCATTTTTTTCCAATTATTTCCTAATTCTTGAAGTGAATTTCCTAGAAACCAAGCTCTTGAACTTGCATTGAAATCGTGTGAGTAATTTTTATCAAATATATAAGTTGAAGTAATAGCATTTGATAATGAAAATGCTTTGATTAAAGCTTGATTATCAAATATTCTTAAATCCTTTCTATGCCAAAAAAGTATTCTAGGTTTATTCATAATTTATCTAAAAATTGTTTAGCTCTAAACCAAGCCGTCACGGTTTTTGCGTCAAGAATTTCATCCCCACTAGAAATAAGATTATCTAGTTCGTCTGGATCTAAAATTAATACTTCTATATCTTCATCTAAATCTCCTTTAACCTCGGAATTGAGTTTGTTTAAATCACGAGCTAAAAATAAATAAATTTCTTCATCTGCATAACCAGGAGCAGGGACAAGAGTTCCTAGTTCATCCCATTTGTTTGCACTGAATCCAGTCTCTTCTTGTATTTCTCTTTGAATTGAATTAATAGGTGTTTCACCTATTTCTAATGTACCTGCTGGAAATTCTAATAAATACCTTGAAACAGCAAATCTATATTGCCGAAGAATGATAACTTTATTGTCTTTTGTAATAGGTACGGCTAATGCTGCCCCAGGATGCTTAATGTATCCATATTCACCTTCATGTCCATTTGGAAGCTCAATTCTATTTATTTCGAAACTAAATTTTTTTGACTTTAACTCAGATATTTTTTCTTTAAAAATTGATCTTCTTATAAGGTTTTTATTGCCCATAATTTTTAAATAAAAATAGCCTAACAGTTATTTTTTGGTTTTGTAAATCATTTATATAGACCATTTTGGGGCATCAAACTTTGTGATTTTTTGGCTTCTACTTAAGATTTCAGATAGTGGCGTAATAACAAAATTCCGATTCATGAATCTAGGGTGAGGTAATGTTAATTCCTCGTCAACCGTATGAAAATCTTCCCACCAAAGAATATCTAAATCGAGACATCTTGATAGCCATTTCTTACCCTTTGGCGTCTCTTCTCGTCCGAAAAATCTCTCTAACTTTTTTAGCTCTTTTAAAAGTAATTTTGCTTTTTTATTTGATGGTTGTGGAAAAGAATTACTTTTTATAAGTAATAGAGTATTTAAATAATTTGGCTGCTCATTTTCAACACCATGGGGTAATGTCTCATAAATTGAAGACCAAAAAAAGTTTGCATGAAATTTGCTTTTCTCTTCTTTTTTTTTGTTAGAACTATCTCCCCACTCATTTATTATTTCCTCTATTTTTGGTTTGCAAATTAATAGTGACTCAAGAGGGCTTCCGAATTTACTATCAATATTTGCTCCGAGGGATATACATAGTCCATTTTTGATATTAAGATTTGATAATTCCACTACAAAAAACAAAGTTATTGGATAAATTCTATATCAGGCATTTTTAAAGTGATTTTGAACCCCGTTGATCCGAGTTTAGGAGGAGTGATTATCGCTGGCGGAAGAGGTACTGGTAAGTCAGTATTAGCAAGGGGTTTGCATACTTTACTCCCTCCTGTAGAAGTATTGGATAATGAATCAATACTGGAAACACTATCTAAGAGAAATAGTAATACTTCATTAAGACCTATTGGTAGGAACCTAGATCCAGATAAACCAGAGGAATGGGATATTAGTACTAATAAATTGTTGGAGGAGGTAATTGGAAGTGATTATTTGAATCAAATTGAAGAAATTCCGAAAAAAGTAAGAGAGGCTCCATTTATTCAAGTTCCCATTGGCATAACTGAAGACAGGCTTGTTGGATCAATTGACGTCGCTGCATCATTAAGTACGGGGGAACAAGTTTTTCAACCTGGAATTTTAGCAGAGGCTCATAGAGGTGTTCTTTATGTAGACGATATAAATTTATTGGATGATGGCATTGTAAATTTAATTCTTGAAGCCACAGGAAGAGAGAAAAATAATATTGAAAGAGATGGTTTAAGTCTTTCTCATCCTTGTAAATCACTTTTAATAGCAACTTATAATCCTGAAGAAGGTGCTCTAAGAGATCATGTTTTAGATCGTTTTGCCATCGTGCTTTCTGCAGATCAATCTATTGATAAGGCTCAAAGAGTTGAGATTACAAAATCTGTTTTATCTCATGCAGAAAATAATATTAAATTTTCAGAAAAATGGTCTGAAGAATCTGATAATTTATCCACTCAATTAATTTTGGCAAGGCAATGGTTAAAGGATGTCAAGATAACAAAAGAGCAAATAACCTATTTAGTAAATGAAGCTCTTAGAGGAGGAGTAGAAGGGCATAGGTCAGAATTATTTGCAGTAAAAGTAGCAAAGGCCAATGCAGCTCTTCGAGGTGATGAAAATGTAAATTCTGAAGACCTAAAAGTTGCAGTTAGGTTAGTAATTCTCCCAAGAGCAATGCAAATACCTCCAGAAGATGATGATATTCAACCTCCCCCTCCAGAGGATCAGAGTCCCCCCCCTCCACCTCAATCAAATAATGAAGAGTCTGAACCTGAGGCTAATGAAAATGATAATGAGCAAGACCAAGAACAAGAAGAAGATAATTCTGATGGAGAAGAAGAATCTACTCCCGAAATACCTGAAGAATTCATATTAGATCCAGAGGCATGCGTGGTTGATCCTGATTTATTGCTTTTTTCATCAGCTAAAGCTAAAGCAGGGAATAGCGGGAGTAGATCAGTCATATTTAGTGACAGTAGAGGAAGATATGTAAAACCTATTATTCCAAGAGGTAAAGTAAAAAGAATTGCGGTAGATGCAACACTTCGAGCTGCTGCTCCTTATCAAAAATCGAGAAGATTAAGAAACCCTAATAAATCAATAGTTATTGAAGAAAATGATTTCAGGGCAAAGCTTCTTCAAAAAAAGGCGGGAGCTTTAGTAATTTTTCTGGTTGATGCAAGTGGCTCTATGGCTTTAAATAGGATGCAAAGTGCCAAAGGCGCTGTAATAAGACTTCTAACAGAGGCATATGAGAATAGAGATGAAGTAGCTCTTATTCCTTTTAGAGGTAATCAGGCAGAAGTGCTTTTACCTCCAACAAGGTCTATAACTGCAGCAAAAAGAAGGTTAGAAACAATGCCATGCGGTGGGGGATCGCCTCTTGCTCATGGACTAACACAATCGGCAAAGGTAGCAAAAAATGCTCTTGCAACAGGTGATATAGGACAAGTTATTGTTGTAGGAATTACTGATGGGAGAGGAAATGTGCCATTAGGATTATCTCTAGGACAAAATGAGGTTGAAGAAAAAGATAGTGAAAATACTAATTTAAAGCAAGAGGTTCTTGATATCGCTGCAAAATATCCCATGCTTGGGATAAAACTCTTGGTAATTGATACAGAGAGAAAATTTATAGCAAGCGGCTTTGGTAAAGAATTAGCAGAAGCAGCTAAAGGGAAATACGTACAACTGCCAAAAGCTACTGATAAAGCCATCGCAGCGATGGCTTTGAATGCTATAAATGAATTCTAAAACTACTTATGGATAAATTTCGTTAAGGAATTTTGAGAGCCCAATAGTTAGATCCCTTATGGACTTAGTAAATTCTTTATCTTTTGCTAGTTTTTCAAAGTCATCACTCATATTTTCTATTTTGCTAGTTATGGATCTTGCGGAATTTATTGTCACTTTAATATCATTAATAGTTTCTTTGTCATCGAGAGTAGATAGGATGTTATTTAAATGATTTGTAGCTATTCTAATTTCTTTTATTAGAGGTTTAATATTTAGTATTTCTTGTTTTGATAAAAGAATTAATTCATCAAGGTTTTCTTGTGTTCTATCAAATTGATCTATTGAGTTAACTACATTTTCAATTAGGTTTTCTTGGTTTGATTCTTTTAAAAGTTGACTTATTCTATTCGCTATATTTGAAAGACTTGATAGCTGTTTTCCAGTTATAGTGTCTCCTTGACAAATAATTAATTTGGCATTGCATTTCTCGGATGTAGGTTTTGCAATGTTTTTAGGAATTGCTCTTTCACTAGTTTCTAAAGCGACTTGTACATCTCCTCCAAGGAAAGAATTCGTTACTACTCTTGCAAATGCTGGTCTAGGAAGAATAATTTCTGGATTATCTAAAACTATTTTTGCTTTAATTGATTCATTAGTAAATAAGATATCTTCAATTGATCCTACTAAAATTCCTCTGTAAGTTACTGGTGATTTTTTTGATAAACCACTTGCGTTATTAAATTCTGCGAAGAGATGCCAATTTTCAGAAGATAATCTCACTCCTCTTAGCCAAAAAGAAAATGAAGTGAATATTAAAATTCCTCCCAATAAGGAAAATCCAACTATTGAATCTCGTAAGCTTCTACGCATAATTACTAAACGTCTTTGGGTTGTATTGGACCATCAATTTTCCCATTCCTAAATTGAAATACATAAGGATCATTGCTTTCTTTAAATTCATCAATTGAACCTGCCCATCTAAATTGGCCTCCATAAAGCATTAAAACTTTATCTGAAGTCCTTTCTATAGTACTAAGAACATGGCTAACAACAATAGATGATCCTTTAGCTTTATCATTTGTTTTATTAATTAAATCTTCAATTCTAGATGAGGCAATTGGATCAAGACCTGCAGTAGGCTCGTCAAAAAGTAATAAAGGTTTAGTTTTAGAATTAAGAGTTTGATCTGTAATTAAAGCTCTAGCAAAACTAACTCTTTTTTGCATACCTCCGCTTAATTCATTCGGAAGTTTATTTTCGACATTAAATAATCCAACCTCAGCTAAACATTCACATACAATTTCATGGATGTAATTTTGTGTTAGGTCTTTATTTCTTTTTAGTATAAAACCTACATTTTCTTCAATAGTTAAAGATCCTAATAATGCTGGGTTCTGAAAAACTAGCCTCACATCAGGAGGATTATTTTGATCTAATCTCAAATATTTTTGTTTCTCGCCAAATATTTTAAATTCTCCTTTCGTGGGTAAAAGTAGCCCAGCTAATATTTTTAATATAGTTGATTTACCAGAACCTGAGGGGCCAACAATAGCTAATTTCTCTCCATCATTAAGTTCAAAATTAATTTGATTAAGCACGTTAACTTCACCCCAACTTATTGAAAGGTTTTTTGCTTCAACTGCAATCTTTGTTTTCTTAATTTGATTTATAATGAATATTATGACGTTTTTTAAAATTGAGAAAAATAATTTAAGAGGTTTTAATGAATAAGCGTAAAAAAAGAGTTAGAAAATATTATAAAAATTTTAAAAAATCTAATCTTGTCTTTTTAAATAAAATTTTAAGAATTTTGAGTTGGCTTTTGCCAGGACTGGTAATAAAAAGATGGATGATTACATCTGCGATAGGATTTTTGACTACATTGTTAGGCCTAGCAATTTGGACAAATTTAAGGCCACTCTATTGGCTTATTGAAATATTTTTTTGGTTAATGACAGGTTTAACTAGTGTCTTGCCTATCTCATTATTGGGCCCATTAATTTTTGTTATTGGACTTTTATTAATAGGGATTGGACAAAATAGAAGTATTAATTCTATACAAAAAGCACTTGTACCAGAAAAAAATACATTTTTAGTTGATGCATTAAGAGTTAAGAGTAAACTGAACAGAGGTCCCAATATTGTTGCCATTGGAGGGGGCACAGGCTTATCTACTCTATTAAAAGGCTTAAAAAATTACAGCAGTAACATTACAGCAATCGTAACCGTTTCGGATGATGGAGGAAGTAGTGGAATCCTTAGAAAACAATTAGGTGTTCAGCCTCCAGGAGATATTAGAAATTGTTTGGCAGCTTTATCTAATGAAGAACCAATTTTAACTAGATTATTTCAATATAGATTTTCGGAGGGTAGTGGTCTCGAAGGTCATAGTTTTGGAAATCTATTCTTGTCAGCTTTAACAACAATTACAGGTAGTTTAGAAAAAGCAGTACAATCCTCCAGCAAGGTTTTAGCGGTACAAGGTCAAGTTCTACCTGCAACAAATATTGATGTAATGTTATGGGCAGAATTAGATGATGGTGAAAGAATTTTTGGTGAAAGCAATATCAGCAAATCTAAAAAAACAATTTCTAGGATTGGTTACCTGCCAGAAAATCCATCTGCTCTTCCCAGTGCTCTCGAATCTATAAAAGAAGCTGACTTAATTGTTCTTGGCCCAGGAAGTCTATACACTTCTCTCTTACCAAATTTGTTAGTGCCAGAAATAGTAGATGCTTTATTGCAAAGTAATGCTCCAAAAATTTACGTAAGTAATTTGATGACTCAGCCTGGAGAAACTGATGGACTTGATGTTTACCAACATATCAAATCAATTGAAAAACAATTATCAAATTTTGGTGTTAATACTCGAATTTTTAACGCAATCTTATCTCAAATTGAATTTGAAAAGTCTTCCTTAATAGACTATTACGAAAGTAGAGGAGCAGAACCTGTGATTTGTAATAAAGAAAAATTATTATCTGAGGGTTATTACGTTCTACAGGCACCCTTATACTCAAGAAGAATAACTCCAACTCTCAGACATGATCCAAGAAGATTAGCAAGAGCAGTGATGTTTATTTATCGCAAATTAAAAAAACTGAACTAATAAGCATCTTGAAGTTCATAGAAGTCTGGCTGAATATAGTCTTTTCTTAATGGCCAACCTTTCCAATCTTCAGGCATTAATAGTCTTTTGGGATTTGGATGATCAACGAAATTTATCCCATACATGTCATATGTTTCTCTTTCTTGCCAATCACTTCCTTTAAAAATTTCATACAAACTAGGTACTGATAAATCAGAATCTCTTTTCAAATAAACCTTTAATCTAATTTCTTTAATTTTCTCAATTTTTTGGAAGTCATCAACAGTTATAAAGTGGTAAAAACTTACAAGATTTTTCCCTGGACCCTCATCATAACCACCTTGGCATTGCAGATAGTTGAAACCGTAATTTTTCAATGCAGATACTGCTTCATATAATTTGCTAGGTTCCACAGCAATATTT
>LULO01001338.1_pt1 | contig 16317 bp, 17 predicted proteins | sample 728121 | NCBI WGS metagenome assembly LULO01 (sample SAMN03860287, study PRJNA289734) | marine metagenome | biome: seawater column; feature: ocean; material: water; isolation source: Red Sea water column Station 149 - depth 50m | place: Saudi Arabia: Red Sea | collected 2011-10-15 | depth 50 m | reverse complement strand
GGATGCTCAACTCCCCATTTCATAAATGCTCTAATTGCCGTTGGTGCAGTATAAAAAATATTAACTTTATATTTTTCAATTATGTTCCATAATCTTTTTTCATCAGGGGCATTTGGTGCACCTTCATACATTACACTTGTTGCTTTATTTGCTAAAGGTCCATAAACAATATAACTATGACCTGTTACCCAACCACAATCTGCAGCACACCAATAAATATCATCCTCTTTAACATCAAATACCTCATGATGAGTAGTTGTAACTCCAGTGAGGTAACCAGCCTGTGTATGGACGATACCTTTTGGTTTAGCTGTTGTTCCTGATGTATATAAAATGTATAACAAATCTTCAGCATTCATGACTTCAGGCTCACATTCAGAAGATTGTTTTTCTGTTATTTCGTGATACCAGTAATCCCTGCCATCAACCATGTTTATTTTTTGTTCTGTTCGTCTTACAACTATTACATTTTCAACATGGTCTGTTAAATCAAGTGAGCCATCGACGTTGTTTTTAAGTGGAACTATATCCCCTCTTCTCCATGCTCCATCAGCCGTAATAACAGTCTTTGCCTTTGCGTCATTAATTCTGTCAGCAAGTGCTTCAGAAGAAAAACCTCCAAACACAACTGAATGAACTGCACCAATTCTTGCACATGCCAACATTGAAACAACAATCTCTGGAGTCATACCTAAATAAATTGCTACCCTATCACCTTTTTGAACTCCAAGTTGTTTTAATGCATTAGATAACTTACAGACTCTTTCATAAAGATCTTGATAAGTTATTTCTTGAGTATCTCCAGGTTCACCCTCCCAATAAAAAGCTACTCTATCTGAATCGGTTTCTAGATGACGATCTAAACAGTTATAAGATAAATTAAGCTCTCCATCTTTAAACCATTTAAAAAAAGGAGGGTTTGAATCATCTAAAACTTCTGTTGGTTCTTTATACCAGGAGATTCTTGTTAAAGCTTGCTTCTGCCAAAATTCTAGGCGATTTTTATCTGCATCTTGGTGCCATGAAGATGTTGCGTTTGCGTTTTCTGTGAGTTCTTTTGAAGGAGGGAATTTTCGTTCTTCTTTAAGTAAATTTTCGATTTTTTCATTCATATTTATATTCCCTTAAAATAGTATATATATCAAAGAAGTGAAAAATCTACTTAAGAAGTCATAAAATAGTAATTAAAACCATCACATAAAGCATTCCATGAAGCATTGATTATGTTTTCATGGACTCCAATAGTACTCCATTTCTTGTTGGAATCTGTAAATTCAATCAAGACCCTTGTTTTAGCTTCAGTTCCATCTGAAGAATCTATAATTCTAACTTTGTAATCAATAAGCTTGATTTCATTTACTTTTGAATAATCATTTTCTAAAGCAGATTTTAAAGCTTTGCTCAAAGCATCAACTGGACCAACTCCTTCTCCAGTTTTAACATATCTATTTTCATTTACAATAATTTTACAAACTGCTTCTGAAACAACATTTTCAGAATTTCGTCTTTCAGAAAATACCCTAAAGCTCTCAAGTTTGAAAAAGTTGGGTTCTATATTTTTGAGTTTGTTCATCAATATAAATAGTGATCCATCAGCTGCTTCAAATTGATATCCCATATGTTCAAGATTTTGCACTTCTTCAATTAATTTTTTGGCATCATCATTGTTAAATTCCAAACCAAATTCCTCTGCTTTTGTTAGAACACTAGCTCTACCAGCTAACTCAGATACTGTTGTCCTTGTAAAATTCCCTACTGCGGCTGAATCAATGTGTTCATAAAGTGAGCTATCCTTTGCCATACCAGATGCATGTAATCCAGCTTTATGTGTAAAAGCTGAAGAACCTACATAAGGATGACGTGAATCAATCGCTACATTTACTAACTCAGCAATATGATTTGCTGTTTGAGTTAATTGGCCTAGTGAGTGTTCAGGAATTGTTTTATAGCCTTTCTTTAATGTTAAGTTGGGGATTAAAGTACATAAATCAGCATTTCCTGTTCTTTCACCATACCCATTAATGGTTCCTTGTACATGATTTACACCTAAATCAACTGCAATCATTGAATTAGCTACTGCACAACCATTGTCGTTTTGGAAGTGCACGCCAAAGTTTGCTTTTGGATATTTTGAAATTATTTCTGAAATTATCTCATGGACTTCACTCGGAAGAGTTCCGCCGTTTGTGTCACAAAATACAAAACATTCTACTTTTGTAGAAATTACAGCATCTAATATTTTTAAACTTGTTTCTGGATCTTCTTTGTAACCGTCAAAAAAATGTTCTGCATCAAAAAATACTTTCTTTTTATTTTGAACTAAATAATTAATGGTATCTACTGCCATCTCTATTGCTTCATCGACAGTGGCTTGTATAGCTTTTGTAATATGTAGTTTTGAAGACTTTCCCACTATGCATACATATTCTGTATCTGCATCAAGCAATGCTTGTACTTGAGGGTCTTTATCAGCGCTCAAACTAAGTTTTCTTGTTGATCCAAAGCTAACAAGTTTTGCATTAGCAAGATTAAGTTCTGATTTTGCTTTTTTAAAAAACTCCACTTCTTTAGGAGAAGCACCAGGCCAACCACCTTCAATAAAAGATACTCCAAGATTATCTAATAGTTTTGCAATTTCGAGTTTATCTTTTACAGAAGGTGAAATTCCTTCTTGTTGAAAGCCATCTCTTAAAGTTGTATCAAATATATCAATTTTCATAATCTAAAAAAAAACCCTTGCAATGCAAGGGTAACAACGTTGTAAACGCTGCTCCTAAATAATAATTATAATTTTTTTCATTGAGACAATATTACTTCTTTTTGACAGATTGTCTAACAAAATAAATTATTAGACCAAAAATTGCTAATAGTGCAACAATTAGCTCTGGCGTAAAAATTGGTTTAGTTCTTGTGACCAACTTGAAAGTTTTTACTGAAAGACCATCGTTTTCAAAAATTATTGTATTATCTACTATTTCGCTAATTTGAGGATCTGTAATATTACCTGGAACAATAATTGATAGTTGGCCATCAAATATTCTTTTAAAACCCTCTAAGTTTTCTTCATCTGTTACAAAAATTTCTGCAAACTTGCCTGTAATTCCAAAATCACGTTCACCTTTATCAAATCGAATTTCCTGAATTGGTAACAATAGTAAAGCTGTATTTTCCTCAGACTTTAATTGTTCAAACTGTAATAGCAACTCATCTGTATCATCAAAATCGTTTCTAATAAGAATTCCCAAATAGTTTCCTTCTTGGTAAACACTTGAACCGAAACCATCTGGAAGATTTGACAGTATTGCATCTAGGCCTCCAATTGAGGATTGCCCAGTCTCAACCGCATACATTTGAGCTTCTTGATCTATCAATACTGCTATTGAGTAACTTCCCGATAAGTCTTCTTCGAAAGAGATTTCCATGTCCCACTTAACTTCACATGCAGAAAATATAAGAAAAACAAATAGAAATTTTAATAATGTTTTATATTTCATTTAACAACTCAACCATCTTAATTGCCGCATTTTTTCTATGACTAATCTCCGATTTTTCTTCTAATGTCATTTCAGCAAGAGTTTTACCATTTACTTCAAATATAGGATCGTAACCAAAACCATTTTCTCCTCTCGGTGATGATAAAATTTCACCATTTAGTTCACCTAAGGCATACATAAATTCTTTACCATCATAAAAACATAAAACTGTTTTGAAAGTTGCTGATCTATTTGAATTATTTTGAAGCAAATCTAATAATTTATCATTATTTTTTTCATCATTTGCATTTTCTCCTGAAAAACGGGCTGAATGAACACCGGGAGCACCATTAAGTGCATCTACAAAAAGACCTGAGTCATCTGCAATTACTGGTAAATCATAAAACTCAAAATACTCTAAGGCTTTCTTTTCAGCATTTTCTTTTATAGTTTCTTTATCCTCAATTACATTCAAAACTCCACTGGGAGACACTAAAGAATGTTTACTTGAATTTAATTGAAATATTCTAGATAATTCCTTTAACTTATTTTTATTCTGACTAGCTAAAATGATTTGCATTCTTATTAATTTTGTATCTTAAATATTTCTTCAACACATTCTTTTGCAATATTAAATAAGCTATCAAGATTATCTTTTGAAAATGGTTTACCTTCAGCTGTGCCTTGAATCTCCAAGATTTCAAATTTTTCATCTAAAACAAGGTTTAGGTCAACCTCAGCATTTGAATCCTTAGCATAATCTAAGTCAGCTACTAGCTCTCCATCTACAATACCAACAGAAATTGCACCAACTCTGCTTGTTAATGGGTTTTGTACTAACTTGTTTTCATTTACCATCTTTGTAAAAGTATCATTTAAAGCTATCCAAGCACCGTTAATTGATGCTGTTCTAGTTCCACCATCTGCTTCTAGAACATCACAATCTACCGTAAAAGAATAACCATTAATTATTCCTAAATTACAAACAGCTCTGAGGGAGCGACCGATTAATCTTGAAATTTCCTTAGACCTTCCTCCTTCAAATGATTTTCTTGAAATTCTTTGATCAGAAGAACCTGGCAACATATTATATTCAGCTGTGAGCCAGCCCTTATCTGAATTTTCAAGCCATCCTGGGACTCTGTCTGAAATAGAGACTGTTATTAATACTTTTGTATTTCCTGACTCGTAGAGAACTGATGTATTTTTAGAGTTAATAAAATTCTTGGTTACTTTGATATCTCTCATAAAACTTTTTCTTAAGGTGATAGTCTAGTTATTTCCCATGAATTATCATTTTTAACGTAAGTAAAACGATCATGGGTTCTGCTTCTTCTTCCCTGCCAAAATTCCCAGAAGCTTATATCAATGGCATATCCGCCCCAGTTATCAGGTCTTGGTATATCTTTTCCTTCGAATTCCTTTTCTAATTCTTGAATTCTCTCTTCTACTGTTTCTCTTCCTTTTATTTCAGTACTTTGACTGGATGCTATCGCACTCAATTGTGCGCCTCTTGGCCTGGAAGCAAAGTAATTGTCTGAAACTTCATTTGAAGTCTTCGAGATAACGCCTTCAAGCCTTATTTGGCGATGGAGTTCAGGCCAAAAGAATAACCCAGAAATATTTGGATTATTATCCATCTCTCTACCCTTACTGCTTTGATAATCGGAGTAAAAAACTAATTTATCATCGACAATATCTTTAAACAGTACATATCGAGATCTTGGTGTTCCTTCTTGAGAAATAGTCGATATTGCCATAGCGTTTGCCTCATTTACCTCAGCGTTTATAGCAATTTGAAACCATGTATTGAATTGCTCTAAAGGATCTTGATTGAGATCTTCCAAATTGAGTGGCTTGTCTTCGTACTCAACTCTTATCTTTTTAACTTTGTCAGAGATGCTATCCATTTATTTAGTTTTGATGTGATAAAGAGTGGTTGGCTTTTATGATTTCATGCTCTCCATTTTCTTTCTCTAGGAAAATCTCGATTGGAGTATCTACTTTTATATCGCTAAGACTTTTTATTGTAATTTTGTCGAATTGTTCAATTTTTTCATAATCATTTTTATCATCAAAAACTAAAGGCAAGATACCTTGTTTTTTTAGGTTTGCTTCATGAATTCTTGCAAAACTTTTTACCAGAACTACTTTACATCCTCTAAATCTTGGTTCCATAGCTGCATGCTCTCTTGAAGATCCTTCTCCATAGTTTTCATCACCGACCGCAACCCAGTTAACATTCTCAACATGATAATTTTTTGCAATATTTGGTAACGTATCAACTTCTTTTGTTAAAACATTTACTCCATCGCCAGCATTTTCTGCGAAAGCATTGTTCACTCCATTAAATAAGTTTTGAGAAATGTTCTCTAAATGACCTCGAAATTGCAACCACTTACCGGCTGGTGATATATGGTCAGTTGTACATTTTCCTTCAGCTTTCATTAATACACTCATTGAAGTATATTCACTCTCATTTGGTGCTTCAAAAGGAGTTAGTCTTTGTAATCTATTTGATTCAGGGTCAATGACTACTTCTACATCATTACCTGGTGTAGGCTGAATGAATCCTTCTAAGGTGTTTGCAAACCCCTCTAAAGGTAATTCTTCTGCAATAGGAGGAGTAAGTTTTACTTCTTCTCCTGAATCATTAATTAAAGAATCATTTAAAAAGTCAAAATCCAATGAGCCACCTAAAGCTAACCCAATTACTGACTCTGGTGAACCAATAAATGAAAGTGTTTCTTTATTTCCATCATTCCTAGCGGGAAAATTTCTGTTGTACGAGGAAACAATTGAATTAATTTCACCTTCACCTATATCATCTCTTTTCCATTGACCAATGCAAGGCCCGCAAGCATTTGCTAATACAGTAGCCCCAATAGATTCTAAATCTTTAAGGTATCCATCTCTTTCAATAGTTGCCCTTGTAACTTCTGAACCTGGAGTAACCATTAAAGGCACTTTTGACTTTAAACCTTTTTTTGCAGCTTCTCTTGCTATATATGCTGCGCGACCTATATCTTCATAAGATGAATTAGTACAAGATCCTATTAAAGCATTGGAAATTTCTACAGGATAATTATTTTTTTCAGCATCATATTTTAACTCTGTAATTGGTCGAGCTAAATCTGGAGTATGTGGACCTACTATATGTGGAACAAGTGAATCTAAGTTTATCTCAATAACTTGATCAAAATATGATTTTGGATCTTCAATGACGTCCTGGTCAGCTGTTAACAAATGCATATTATTTTTTGCTAGTTTTGCAATATCAGACCTTCCCGTGGCAATTAAATATTCTTCACCTTTGGAATCAAATGGAAATATTGAACAGGTTGCACCAATTTCAGCACCCATGTTGGTTATCGTGGCTTTTCCAGTTGTAGATATTGATTCGGTACCTTCTCCAAAATATTCGACAATTGCATTTGTACCTCCCTTTACAGTAAGTATCTCTGCAACTTTTAAGATAATGTCTTTTGGAGAAGTCCATCCACTTAAAGAGCCCGTCAATTTTATTCCGATTAGTTTTGGTATCTTTGTATTAAAAGGCATACCAGCCATTACATCTACAGCATCTGCCCCACCTACACCAATTGCAATCATACCCATACCCCCAGCATTTGGAGTATGACTATCTGTTCCGATCATCATTCCGCCTGGAAAAGCATATTGTTCAAGAACTACTTGATGGATGATTCCAGCTCCAGGCCCCCAAAAACCAATATTATATTTTTGAGAAGCAGTTCTTAAAAAATCAAATACTTCCTTATGATTCTTGTTTGCTACCTTTAAGTCGCTATTTGCACCTTCATAAGCTTGAATTAAGTGATCACAGTGTACTGTTGTGGGAACTGCAGTATTTGGAAGTTCAGCCTGCATAAATTGCAGTAAAGCCATTTGCGCTGTAGCATCTTGCATTGCAACTCTGTCAGGCAAAAAATCACCAAAGTCTTCTCCTCTATTCATAGATACTTCATTGACGTTTCTAGCATGACCATAAAGAATTTTCTCTGCCAAAGTCAATGAGTCAGATTTTCTTGATCTTAGTTTTGCAATATTATCTTCAAGTGTTGCATACACTTCTTCTACTAGCTCGATATGTGTTTTTGAAAGATTCATCTTTATAAGTATATATTTGTTTACATCTAAACATACACTTATCTATTTTCTAAACAGGTATTTTTAAACTCACAAAATTCACACCAGTCTCCTATGTTATAAGCAGGACTTAAAGCATCAAAGGGAATCCATGAAGCAGATTTGATTGCTAAAGATTCATATTTTTTCTCAGCCTCTGCTAATTCACTCTCGGAAAATTTTCTCTCTTTTATACTTGAGTCTTCATCCGGCAAATAAATATGCAATATTGTAATTTCTTTAACATTGAGTAGTTTTGACGCACCAAGAGCATAAAGTTGTGCTTCTAGAAAATCTTCTGATAATTCAGGCCTAGTTTTAAGTTCAATGATTATTGGAGTGCCATCAACTCGTCCTACTAAATCTGCACGTCCCATAAACACACTTGCAACTTTTTTATCAACTACTTCTCCATTTTTTAAACCTTTACCGTCAGCAACAATTGTGAACCCTAAATTAAATTCAGACTTTGTAATTGATAAATTGCTATATGGCTTTAACTTTTCAATCAGTTCCTTATATTTGCTAAAAAGTTTTTCACGTGTTATCGACTCCTCACTTTCAGTTTTTTCATTAAATCTCTCAATGTCATCGTCGTTTGTAAAGCTGTTATTATTAACAAGCATTTCCTGTGAGTAATTATGAAACTTGGTTCCTGATGATTCAGACTCATATTCAATGTAGTCTTCTCTTGGTATTCCGTACTGAACATTCCAGGCAGCTCTTCTTTCACAGTTTTGTAACTTAATAGTATTTGTCTTTGATATTTTTACCTCTCTTATTCGATTAGTAAGCTTATCTATATTAATTAAAGGAAATTGACCACAACGTGATGCCATGTCACATCCCCTACTGCACAACTCACCTGGATTGCGAGCTTGTCTGTTGTTTAAAAAGTTTTCTAATATGGCAAAATGTTGATCAATAATTTCATCTGGATTATCAACTAATTCAATTTCTTCTAAGTCTTCCCGCTCAATCGAGGCAGTATAAAAATCTTCATTCTCTGCTTTTAATTTTGAAATTATAGCTTTATCAATTAACTCAGGCTCGGGATCAAAAGCAGTTTTTAATTTTATAAATTCAGAAGATCCCTGGTCAATGAACTCATATGTGAAGTATGTTGTTAAAGCATACTCTTCACCATTAATTTCTTTATTTATTTCTTTAATCGGAAAATCATGATTGAACTCAACATCTCTTTTTGGATATATTGTTCTAAATCTTGTAAATAAATCAGATAATATTGCTTTTTGAATTTTGTCGTAAAATTGAAAATTATTTTGCTCAGCTATTTTTATAGAGGTCTCTTCAATAGCATCGTTATTCATCCAATCAATAATTGCATTATTTAAATCTTTCCAACGATCTAATTTAGGCTTAGCTAACTGATTATTTTTTCCAAAAGAACTATGACATTGAGAAATATTATTTAATTTACTGGACGTAAAAGTGTTATCAACATCAGCCATACTAAAATTCTATCAACAAAATGCGCATGTAATGAGCATGCAAAAAGTATTTTTTAAACATTAAGAATTAATGCTAAAGTTTGTTGTGTGAAATAATAGATTCGTGTTAAAAAAATCTTTTTTATTATTTTTTATATTCATTTACTGTGGAAACTCAGATAATCTAGAAACAATTTCAAATACACAGATTACTAATGATGTCACAAATAGTGTGTCATCGAATTCTTCAATAGATACAACTACTACAACTCTCTTTAATCAATTTCCTGTTTCATCAATTGTGAAATTATCACCAGTTGGTGATAATACAACAACCACTGCTCCTCCACCCATCATTGGAGAGACAACTACGACTACAACGACTACTGTTCCTCAGACCACAACGACTTCGACTACAACGACTACTGTTCNNAGATGTGTATAAGAGACAGCAACGACTACTGTTCCTCAGACCACAACGACTATTGTTGTAACTGTTGCAAACAATGGACAAGGATTTAATGAATATTTTTTAAATGGTGCTCAAGATTCAACTTTAAATGTAACAACGGGTAATAAATACCGTTTTGATCTCAGTGACTTTAGTAATTCTGGACACCCTTTGAGATTTTCAGCAACACAAAATGGAAGTGAATACTCTTCTAATGTTATGACAAGTGGAACTGCAGGAACTACAGGAGCATATATAGAAATTGAAATAACTTCTGATACTCCAACCCAGCTTTATATTTATTGTGAAAACCACTTTGGAATGGGTGGAAATACTGTAATTTTAAATCCTTAAATTTTGTTATGACAAATAGTACGTCAACGAACTACCTGTAGAATATATATATGGATAACAGAATATCAAAGACATTTAGGGTCATTTTTTCAAGTTTGTACCCAGATTTCAACGAAGAAGAAACAAAAAACTCAGAAAAGTATTTTAATTTTATTCTTGAGAATTTTCCTGATAGATCAGAAATTGTACTGCTTAAAGTTGTCTTTTTTATATTTTCTTTTGAAGCAAGAAAAATTTTTATAAAGGATTCAAGTATTCCAAAATTTGTGAGAAATCTACAAAGCTCCAACTTATCGTTATTGAGAAAACTTGGTTCTGGTATCACTGCATTATTTGGATTAAGTACTGCAAGATCTCTTAATGGAGAGGGATCTGTATATAAACATCTTGATTATCCAATATATAAAAATACAAAAATTGAAAAGAAGAATATATCAATTCCTAAGAGTATTGAAGTAGCAGTAATTGGAAGTGGTTCTGGTGGAGGTATCGCAGCTAGTGTGCTCAATGAAAAATATGAAGTAGGTATTTTTGAAAAAGGAAGTTCCGGAAATGGTATGACCAATAATGAAACATTTGGATATCACAACTTTTACGACACTTATGGAATTCAACAAACGAGAGGGTATAAAGTTTTACTCTTAGCTGGAATGGGAATTGGTGGTGGCACAAGTGTGAACTGGACAACTTCACTCAGGACTCCAGATAAAATTTTGAATGAATGGGATACACTAACCAAACAAGCTAACTATTTCAATTCTAGCGAGTTTAAAAACAGTATGGATTATGTATGCAAGGAATTAAATGTTGATATAAAAAATAATCGAATACCGCAAAAAGAAAAAAAATTGGCTGAGGGGTTAGAGCTGAATAATTTAAGTTATAAAATTATTCCAAGGAATACAAGTAACGCAGATTGCACAGAATCAGGTTTCAGTACTTTTGGTCGTTATGACGAAAGCATCAACTCCTCCAACAAAATTTGGTTTTCAGAAGAAAGATTTGAACCTAATAAAGTATTTAGTGATACAAATATCAGAAGTCTCAAAATATCTAATGGAAAAGCTACCCATATTAATGTTGAAAATAATGGTACATTACATGAGGTTGCTGTTGACAGAGTAATTCTTGCAGCAGGTTCCTTAAATACTCCTAAAATTTTGCTCGATAGCGGATATACAAATAAACATCTTGGTCGTAATTTAAAACTTCATCCTGTTTCAGGTGTTGCAGCTAAGTTTTCAGAGGAACAAAAACCATGGGCAGGTACAATGCAGGGAATTTATTCGGATGACAATTTATTTCTAAAAGATAATTACGGTTACCTATTAGAAGGTCTTCCAATGCATCCAAGCCTTTTCTTCCCGTTTTTTCCAAATAATTTAGATAGTTTTAGCGAATTCATAAAAAGTTACAATAATTGGTCTGGAAGTATTGTTTTGACATCCGATACAAGTTCTGGTTCCATAATCAATAAATACCCTCAACATTTATGGGATTATAAGTTAAATGACTTTGATCACACTAATTTAATTCATGGAATTGTAAATCTTGTAAAGGCTAATTACTTAGCTGGAGCAGAAGAAATTATGGTTGCAAGTTCACCGACGATGCATTGGAAAAAATCTTCAAATGAAAGTATCGAAGAGTTTATTAACAAAGTTGAATTAATAAAAAATGAACCGTATCGAATGCTTCTCGGGTCAGCACATCAAATGGGTACTGCGAGAATCAATCCTAACCCCGAACATGGTGTGGTTGATTTAGATGGAAAAGTACATGGTTTAGACAATGTCTATATTGTCGATGCTTCTACCTTCCCTCGTTGTTCAGGTGTGAATCCAATGATTAGTATTCAGTCTATGAGTCACTTTTTAATGTCAAAAATTTAAATCATGGGTAATTTTTGTCTGGTGCAAAAAACTCTGCTGCATCTAATCCTAAATCAATAAACATTGCAGAAGACTCTACATGAGTTTGCTCATCTGACTTAATCAACGACTCGGTGTAAATTTTTTTTCCGTCTATATCTTTGACCCATGCAAATATTTCAAATTCTTTTAATACAGGTGTTGGAATTAGGAAATTAACTTCAAGATTTGCAGTAACTGCAAACTTGTTATGAATTATTGTTGAGTAGCCCATCATATCATCTAAAGCAGCTGATAAAATTCCACCATGTACCAATCCAGGGCCACCTTCGAATCTTTTTTCAAATGTATATTTTGCATATACTTTTCTATCTTTTATAAATGGTTTCATCATCATGCTTTCTGGATTATTACCACTAACAAAAGAAGAGTCGGGATAAATTTCTTCTAAAAGCATACCGTCTTTCCAACCAGATTTTGGATCAATCTCTAAAACTTTTCCAGTTATATATTTATATTTCATCTTTCTTTATATTAGAGATATCATTTCTTAATGACTCATTGACAAATGCATTTGTTATATCGGATCTTGTTCTTTCAATAATACCTCTGGCATTATCAGCATATCTTCTTAATCCCCCAGTTAAAGCATCTGGATAATCAAGCTCGTTTAGAATTCCTAAACCTTCTTCCATAATATTGAGATAAGATTCTGACTTTACAAGTTCTAAGTTTCTTAAATTATCCAAAGCTTTTCTTCTCCACTCTCCAACAGTATCCCCAAGTCCCTGAATATAACTTGATGGATGAACATTAAATTTCTCAAAAGGTTCAATGTATCCCTTTGATTCATATATATAAAATAGAACTGCTTCTACATACTCTCTCTCTGCATCGAGAACATATCCAGCAAAACTAATTTCAGATACATTTTCAGTAAGCTTTTTTAGCTCTGTTATTTTCTTTTTTGCACTATCAATAAATTCCTCAGCACCATTTATATCGTTTCTATGAATAAATCTGATGCTCTTTGAACAATCTCTAACAATGGCTCTAGATATAGTTAGAGAAGTCTCTCGAATTTCATTTAATTTATCAAATATTTCAGAAAGATTATTTAAATTAGACTCTAAATTGGCCAAATTAAACAGCTTGCTTTAAATACTCGTATTCATCAAGCTCATAAATATCTTCATCAACAGAGCTAATATTTTGCATCTGTATCAAGGAAGCTCTTACTTGGAATGATGCATAAGCATAAATACCAAAAACTACATCTAATAAAAGGTGAAGTACAAATATACTTACAGAAAGAGTTTGAATAGAGGTAAAAAAAGTAAGAAGCGCTGATAGTCCTAAAATTAAAAAACCTTTACGTTGTTTACTTACCATATATTCAAATTCTGAAGAAAACAAAGAATTTCTAGTTTCAGAATATTTCATTTCTGGAAAAATCACCGCTATTGATAGCGATAACATTAAACATATTAATACTAGTGTTGATCCCATTGCCCTGTCCCAACTGAACGTTTACTTGTTTTAATATTAACGAATTAATTTTTATTTTTCTTTTTTTTCAGAATTTATTTTCTCTACCCTCATTAAGTCTTTTAATATTTTCAGAGTGTTTGAAAACAATTAACCAAAATAACAAAAAGACAATAAATCGATCTTGAAAAACATTAAATGACATAAATAATATTAAGTTGGATATAAATACGGTTAGTACAGGAATATTCAAAAATAAGAAATAAGAAGTTTCAAATAAATCATACGAGAGAGGGTTAAGTGTAGAAAAAGCAATGTACACGCCTATGTATGTTGCAACCCCTTTACCGCCTTTAAATTTGTAAAATATTGGATAAATATGTCCAATTACAGCAGCAAATCCACACAGAAGTAAATTTTCATCAAATAGGAAAATTGGAAGAAATCCTTTTAATACATCTCCGATTAACACAATTGCGGCATACTTTTTCCCAATGGTTCTCATTACATTTGAAGTTCCAGGATTTCCGCTTCCTGAAGAAGATATATCTAATTTTTTATATTTTGCCACTAAATATGCAAAATTTATAGAACCAATTAGGTAACTTAAAGCAACAAATAAATAACTCACAGTTCTAACTTTACTTTAATAAAAATAAATTAGTTAGAGCACATATATACATTTTTCAAATTTAATGTAATCAATGTAATGAAAAAAGAAAATAGATGTAAGGATAAACGTAGATATAACAACGAAGTTGATGCAAGAAAGGAAAGACTGTACATAGAAAAGGAATACAATAAGAAATTTCGTATATATAATTGCAGTGATTGTAATGGCTGGCATTTTTCAACAATAAACTGACATGACTGAAATATTTTTAGGAATTGTTCAAGGTATAACAGAGTTTTTACCAATATCTTCTACTGGTCACTTAGTTATTTTTGATGAATTATTACCTGAAGTTAATCTAAACACAAATGATATTGCATTTCTTCATATAGGAACTTTGTTTTCAATTTTGATTTTTTATAGGACTAGAATTTTAAATATTTTTAATAATTTTGAAGTTTTTAAATATTATCTCAAAATTATTACTGTTGGAGTTCTTCCAGCTGTTGTTATTGGATTATTAACACCAATACAAGAAATAATAGATAACAGCTCTCAAATATTGATTTACACAGGAATTGCTTATTTTTTCCTTTCTATATTGTTAATATTTTCTGAAAAAATTAATACTAAAAATGTTTTTAGTATTAATGAAATAACTATTAGCCATGCATTCATAATTGGAATAGCTCAAGCTTTTGCTCTTTTTCCAGGAGTCTCAAGGTCTGGAATTACTCTCCTAACTGCCATGTACATAGGTGTTAAAAAAGCTGATGCAATATATTATTCTCTATTGCTTGGAATACCGACAATCTTTGGAGCATGGAGCCTAACATTTGTTAATCAATCTTTTGAAATAAATACAAATATTATTATTCCAACAGTTGCTGCTATGTTTACTGGAATCTTAGCAATTAACCTTCTCGTAAAATTCACAACAAATTCAAAATTACAATATTTTGGATTTTACTGTTTGCTTCTTTCAGTTGTAAGTTTCGTGCTTAATTGATTTTTAAATCGATAGGTTTTTTCTTCGGTTGAAATTTTAAAATTTCATTAGCTATTGAAAGTATATTTTGAAATTCTGAACTTTCTTTAAATGCAAATAAATTACTACCCTCCGAAGATAAAGTTATATCCTCTAAAAGGGGGATTTCTCCTATAAACGGTACATCTAACTTGTTAGACAATTCTTTTCCCCCATCTTTGCCAAAAGGATATATTTTATTTCCTTCTGCTTCCATGTATGACATGTTTTCAATGACACCAATAATGCTGGCATTTACTTTTTTTGACATAATTCCAGACCTTTCAGCCACTATAGTTGCATTTGTTTGTGGTGTTGTAACAACTATATTTTCAAAATATTTTAAAAATTGAGATAAGGAAATAGAAACATCGCCAGTGCCAGGTGGCATATCTATAAGTAAAATATCAATGTCATGCCACAAAACTTCAAATAAAAATTGTTCTATTGCTTTATGTAACATTGGACCTCTCCAAATTACTGCTTCATCCTGTTTAACAAAATAATCCATTGAGATAACATTAAGATTATTTATACGTGATGGGAATATTCTCTCATTAAATGGTATTGGTGGAAATTTTGCTCCTAATATTTTTGGCACTGAATAACCCCAAATATCTGAATCCATAATTCCAACTTTTTTACCCAACTCATCAAATGCAATACCCAATAGTGAAGTTATAGTAGATTTTCCAACTCCACCTTTTCCAGAAGTAATCCCAATGATTCTTTTATTTTTATGAAAATTATTTTTTAACTCATCCATATCAATATCAGCACCAACAATTTTTGATACAGATTCAATTTCTTCCTCTGTCGGTTTTCTAAATTTAATGTCATAAGAGCCGATTTCCTCTACTCTATGTCGCAAAACATCACGTACCCATTCAATTTCTGTTAAATCAACAATTTCACATGATTTCTTTTTGACTTTCGAAAGGGCTTTTAATTCGGATAATGTTTTATTAAATCCAGGATAAATAATGTTTTCTAATTCCATTATTAGTATTGTATTTGTATTAGGTTATTAAATTAAATTATGTTCAAAAGAAATTTTATTCTCTTACTGCTAACTATGACTGTAATAATTGTCTTAATCAATTCAACAAATAACGATGAATTAGAAATTGTTAGCGTCACAGATATAAATGATGGCATTGTACTAGAAGATTTGAAAGAGATCTCTAACTTAAATTCAAATGAAAAATTCGTCATTTTAAATATTTGGGCAAGTTGGTGTATTCCGTGCCAAAACGAAGTGAGTGAGTTAAAAATATTATCAGAGACTCAAGGATATTCTGTTATCGGAATTTTAGTTGAAGATTCAGAAGAAAATGGCAAAGAGTTTATTAAAGAAAATGATATAACATATCAAAACATATTGGATAATGTCGTCGCAGAGAGTATTCTTATACAATTTATTTGGAGTGGTATTCCTCCTAC
>LULO01000962.1_pt1 | contig 16350 bp, 19 predicted proteins | sample 728121 | NCBI WGS metagenome assembly LULO01 (sample SAMN03860287, study PRJNA289734) | marine metagenome | biome: seawater column; feature: ocean; material: water; isolation source: Red Sea water column Station 149 - depth 50m | place: Saudi Arabia: Red Sea | collected 2011-10-15 | depth 50 m | reverse complement strand
GCATAGTATATAATCTGTGTGAAATATGCAAAGGGATTTTTCGATTTATTCGGATCGAAGTTATCGATATACTGTAAACAGTTTTCGATACCATCAGAAATCATTTCCTCGCGAAAAGTATAATTAGCAAAGTTCGGTCTAAACGCAAGGTGTGTAGCGATCTTCATTATAGATTCACCAACAAACATAGGAACTCTTGGTTTTTTATTTCCTAACTTTTCTGCCTCAGCGACAGAGTTTTTATACTCGACCATCGCATCAAATAAATCTGCGTTGTTCACATAGTGCTGTTTCTTTTTCTTCGCCATAATGATCTCCTAATGGATCGTTGTATTTGCATCCGGATTCGTTAGCTCATCGAGAGCATCGAGTTCCTCTTCGGTCATCTCTTCATCATCTTCGTAAACTATTTGCTCGTCATCACTTTCTATTTCTCGAGTGGTTTGTAAGCGAACATGCGCATAATAATCTGTGATATCATCTGCGAGTTTGCCCTCAGTGATGATGGTAGATTTTTTAACACGTAGTGGTTGCATCATAAAATTTTGCATAGGAACCCAACGAACGAGGCTCGTTGTAACGTATCCTGATACAGGATGTTGCTGGGCTATGAATTTAAACGGATAATCAATAGTATAATGGTTCTCATCTTCATCGATAACATTCGCCATTATCTCATCGCCATTAACAAGTTTAAAATAGAACGGTTTCATCTGTTGCCCTCAGTTTTATATTGTACAACTTATATGGGAACGCTTCAGAGTTATACATCTTCACACGTTCCATTAGATGATTGAGTGTATAGTTTTTCCTATTCTTAGTAGAAAAGTCATCCGCGATATCAAATAAAGTGCATGACGATTTCGTATCACTCGTTCTCAAACCTCTCCCGATAGACTGTAGCGTTCTGATCCTACTTTTTGTAGGACTCGCAAAAATGACATTATGAAGGTTCCTTATATTTATACCAGTCGAAAAGGTTCCGTATGAGGCAACAATTATGCTGTCATCTGATTGCTCTACTATCTGTCGAACACGTTCCCTCTCTTGCGCTTCGACACCACCCGAAACGAAAAATACATTTTGCTCTGTCGCATCATTTATGATTTCAAATAGCTGCTTGCCGTGTTTTTCAACCAGCGCATAAAGAATCAGTGTATTACCTTTGAGTGACAGCGCAAGGTTTTTGATAAACTTGTTTCGCGCATCGCTAGTTACGATTGCCTCGAGTTCGTTCTGATAATCACCATCAAGCACATCTTTGCGTAGTTCTTTTGGGTGACTCAGTACAAGTATCTTAATCTTGAGATCAGCCAAGTTCTTATCATCTATGAGAGTGCTTGTATCTACAACTTTTTCTATCGGACCGAACAAACCTTCAAGCACCGCGCCATCGAGTGTACCAGTCATACCGAAACGATATGGTGTATCTGGCATCTTCGTCATAATAGAAGTCAAACTTTTTGCTTTGAACAAGTGAGCTTCGTCACCGATGATAACCTTGTAGTTCTTAAAAAATGGTTTCTTCTGTTCGTAAATAGATTGCCAAGTTGAAACAGTTATATCAGTCGCAGAAGTTTTTTCTACACCTGCCATGATACCGTGCACTTCTTTATCGTAGCCATACTCCTCAAAATCTTTTGCCATCTGCATGACGAGGGAAACAGTAGGAACAACGATAAGTGTTTTTTGATTATACCAGCGAGCGATCAGATAAGCGATCAACGATTTACCACTACCAGTCGGCGAAACTAAAACAGCACGGCGATTGCGCACAGCGAAAGAAAATGCTTGTAGCTGATAATCACGTGGCTCTATCGGCATATGTAAACTTTTAGCAAAGCCACGTGCTTCAGCGATTGATATCTCATCAGTATCTAAGAGTGCCTCATCAACTTCTATGTCATAGTTGTTAGACAGGGCGAAGTCACGCATTTTTGTATGCAGACCTGTGTAGATACGACTTTTCTTTGCATCATATAAGCGGATCTTGCCGTCCCAATATCTTTTACGATAGGATGGCATAAATTTTGCGCCAGGAACCTCGAACGTGAGTAAGTCAGATATTTCTTGACACTGACCTGGCTCACACTCAACAAACGCCCACACTTCATCTAACTTCTTGATCTTGAGCATTAACCCATCGTCAGCCTGTGCCAGTCAATCGCATTTTTTAGTTGATATCCTCTGCTGTTTATCGATCTTATGATTTCTTTTAGAACATCGATCTTTTCTTCTTGGGTTGATATTCTAGCATTGATCCGAATCATCAGCTCATCTGTATCCATATACTCGTTGAGTTCATTCTTCAATATTTTTTCATAGAACTGATCGCGACCAAGTTTTTCTAAATCGTCAGTATCTGCCTTGCCCAAATAATATGATCTCAGCAGTCTGCGCAGTATAGCGCGGTCGCGGATCAAAGTGCGCAAAGATTTATTTTCATCAACCATCATACCAACATACTTAGAGTGTAGTGACGGTATCCGAACGTTTTCCTTATCTAAATTGAGATCATCAATCTTAGAGTCTTCACGCCAGCTTTCAACTATTTCATCAATGTTAATCATGAGATCATTCTATATTAAAACTCAACGATTGTAAATGGACTATGGCTCAATCCATTGTCTTTGTTGACGTTTATCTTGTGAGTTGGCATTCATGGGAAAACTAATGCTCAGTCGTTTAGACTTTGGGTTGTAGAAGTGATACGTTTGATCAGGGACATATGCTATATCTCCAGGATCCATATCTTGTTCATATACAAGCTCTAAATCTTCCTCTTGTTTTTCCCATGTTCTATGTTCGTTGTCTATCTTTTCTGGAATATTTGCATAAACTTTGATATGAGCAGTTCCGTAGAACTGGCATATGATATTAGATGACCAGTCCCAGTGAGCACTGAAACTTTTACTTTCTGATTGGCGCGAAAAGAAAATATGCGCATCAGTCGGTGAGCCTGAGGAGAGCTCGAGCTTTTTGCAAATTTCATTTATGTTTTTGTTGATACGCGAACTATCCTCGAGACAAACAGCATGCTTATCTAACAATCGATCAAACAAACCTATTGGCCAGTTGTTCTGATCGCAACACCATTCTTCACCTCCCCAACTTAATTCACCGATATCACCTATCCAGTTAATTCGTTCTTGTCTCAGGTTGGGGCGAAAGTTGATGTGATTTTTGAACTCATCCATAGTGAATATTTCATCGGGGTTGAAGCAGTTCTTTTCAAACCAAGGTTTCGATTCATTCACACGTTCAATAATAAGATCATCAGGAAACATACTATATCCTTTCTGTTTTGAACTTCCTATATCTAAATGTTACAGATGCCTCAAGATATTCTAAATCAGGTTGAGTTACATCGAACGTCAACTCTGTTAGTGATATAGGAAATACATCCTGGAAAAATATATTTATATGAGGATTTTTATGGCTCGTCAACACAGTAAGAGTGGCGTCAGAAACATAGTTAGATGCTTGTGCAGCACCGCCTCCACGTGCTTTAGTTACGAAGGGTGAAGGATTAGCCTCAGCGAACTCTTTCGTTTGCTCAAAACTTTCAGGGTGACCCAAGCCAACCAGCCAGTCTTCGATTTCAATATAATTAGTCAGATCTTCATCGACTCGGAACCTGAGTGTAAATGGATCATATTGTAATCTATCTCCAGGTCTAGGTATGATACCGAATGGAGAAGTTTGCTGTTCTATAGGATTGAGTGTGAGAGTCGGTAGAGTAACGGATTGTGTAAAATAATTTACATTCGGAAGTCGCTTTAACTGAAAACGAAAGCCGAGTGGTGAAAGATAATTTAGATTATCTGGCTGTTCTTGAGTACTCATATGTCTATCCTATCGTGTACTCTATTTATAATATATTATGACCCCTCGTGACATTACTCATAATAGCGTCACAATCGTTAATTGTAAATGGAAATTAAAAAAAAAGGGGAGAGCCTTTCGCCCTCCCCAGTTTTTGCTCGCCTTATGGTTATTATTACATAAGGTTTGAAACAGCAGCCAAACGATAGTATTTGTTGGCTTTGTTTCCGTCGAAGCCACCAATAGCTCCATCGGCATCGGTCGTAGCGAACGGATTCGCGACCATTCCGTACCGAGTTTTGAAGCCAATTTTTGGCTGGAAGGTATCTTCGCCAATGGCGCGGACCATTTGCAGAGGCACGTATGGGCAATAGAACAGACCCGCATCGAAAGCACTCGCACCTTTGTAGCCAACCGTGTAATAGCGGTTGCCAGCATTGGAGCTGAAGTACGGATCGATGTAAACGCGGATCCGACCATTGAGAACACCAGCAAAGGTGTTACCCGTGTCGTCTACATTGAGGTTCGTCGACATCGCAGGGCTATAGTCAAGAACGCCAGCCATCGACAACGCGGATGCTACATCCGAATCGCAGATCATGACGTTAGCTTTACCCCGACGAGTTGCCTTCGCAATTTCGTTGGCGTCACGCTCAATCTGGAACAACAGACCTTTGAACTTCTCAACCATCCAACGACCGTTAGAGTCGGTGTCAAGGTTGAAAGTACCAGCGGAAGTGACATTTTCCTGAGCACCAGGAGTTGCAGAATAATTAATCGTACGAATGACTTCGCGATTGATTTCCGCAAGGATCTCAGCAGAAAGAATATTGCTGAGTTCGGTTTCAGCGTCAAGACCATGAACTGCCTTAAGATCTTGAGCCAATTCCATCGTGTACTCAGCTTTCAGAGCACGAGATACTGCCGTGACAGCAACTTTCTCGACACTGAATGCCATTTCTTGGAAAGCATTTGTAGCAACATCGCCACGAGCTTCCATATCCGCAGTCGAAACACCAGTTGATACGCTATAACCAGTGACAGCTGAATCAGCAGCACGAGTCGTCGGATCATTGCTGGTTTGAGTTTTACCACCAGTTGCGTTAGCAACAACGAGCTGAGAAGCCGTGTTAGCAACAGCAGAGCGCGAGAACGTGGTATTGGCTTCGTCGAACAGAGCTTCGTCGCCGGACTGGCTGCTGAAGCGTGAACGAAGCGCAAAGATTAGACCAGTCGGACCAGTCATAGGCTGAACGCCGCATACGTCATAGGCGATCAGGTTAGGCATAGAACGACGAACGAGGCTAATTAGCACTGGGTCGAAGATATCAACAGCACCGTCAGAAGCGGTCGAGGAAGAAGCACCCATCGCGTTCGTAGGTGCAGCCTCGCCCAGTAGTGACGGAGCGTTATATCCACCAGAGCCAACGCCCTGTTCACGAGCCGATTGCTCCTGGTTTTCCAAAAGCTGTGCGACAACGTGGCGTTTGTGAGAGTCACCGATCTTATCTAGATCTGGATGATCAAGAACGGGACCCCACTTTTCCATTAGGTTATCAGACATTTTACTCTCCTTCTCCTTTCGAGATTATTTCAAACAATATTTATAAAATGCTATTTCTTAACTTGTCGTGAAATGCTTGCGACATAGGCACCCATGGCACCCTTGGGGGTCGCAGGTTCCTCATCATCAATTTCAATTGGCTCGTCATCAAGACCAGCCGTTTCGGTGATTACTTCTTTCGGACCATCGAAATAATTTTCGCGGATCGTCTTGAGTTTATCACGGAAATCCTCTTCACTATCGAACTCGACTGCTTCAGATAGAGATTCCATCTTAGCGATTTGAGTTTCGGTCAAACCATCGATTTCTTCAGCGAAAACTACAGCACGCTCGAACTCCTCGTTTTTCTTTTTGAGTTCAATCGTTTCTTCAATCGACTCGTTGAGTTTTGCCTCGAGCTCTTCAACTTTGTTAGCGAGTTCTTCAACTACATCAGCCTTCTCTTCAGGAATATCAATGTAGTGATCCTCAAACAAGTTTTTAAGACCGCCGATGAAAGACTCATCAATTTCGCCACGCAAACCGCTATCTACAGCAAGTTTGTTTTCTTCCATCCAAGACTCAACAACATAGTCGAGATAGCTATCGACTTTATCAACAAGCTCTTTATTGAATACTTCAGACGAACTCTTCTGAAACTTCGGAACCAGCGAAAATTGCTGCGACATCATCAGTGATATCAAAATCTTCGCGAGTTACTTTTTCGAGCACGACTTCTTCTTTATGCATGCCCTCTTTTTTCATCTTATCTTTGTGCATACCCTCTTTGTGCATGCCCTCAGTACCCATCATACCACTCTTTTGCATCATAGCTTGAAGATCGGCTTTTTTCATGTTGCCCATATATGCCATAGCAGCATTGAGCATAGCCATCTTAGTTGCAGGTTTTACTGAGGAGCCTTGAGCCGGAGGAGCTTTATCTCCCTGATTTTTCGATTTTCCTGGAGCTTTCGCAGTAGCTGCTGTTGGCTCAGGAACCTCGGAGGGATCGCCCATGGACGCTTTCTTTGCCTCATCAATGCTCTCATCTTGAGCATCTTCGAGCACTTCGTCCTCGACGATTTTTTCTAGTTCTTCAGACATATTTCTATCTCCTAATTTCCTCATTGAAATTTCTTGACGTCTTATTTATAAAAACGGATCTATAGACCCCTCACTAATTTTTCCCAAACCTTAAGAACCTCAGCCTCAGTGCGTCTCGCCGAAGCAGCTTCCTCGATTTGTTGTTTGGCTGAAGCAATGTCAACCTCATGAAGGATGCCATTATCCCAAACCCATTCTTTGCCTTCCATAATACCTTCAACGAACGCCTGTGGTGCGGAGGGATCAGCAACGATATCACCAGCGGTTGCGAGATGAAAGTCTTTACCAACCTCCATCGAGTCACCTTTCTTAGCGAGCGTTCCCATACCTCGAGAGGAAACACCAAGTTTCGCGCCTTCGTTCATGAGATTTTTTACAATATTGCCATATGGCGTATCCATAATCTTAGCTTTTCCTCTGAAGTTATCACCGTCTTGGCGCAACTCTTTAATCATGTGTGAAACACGTTCGAGGTTGATCGTTGGACCTTGAGGATGACCGAGCTCACCATAAGCACGGTTCTCCGCAATATATTGTTTATTATAACGGTCGACTTCTTTCTTCAGAACATCAACGGGATAGACTCGACCGTTTTTGTTCTTGATATTACCTTGCATGAAAACGCCTTCAATGAAGTAATTTTTCTTTCCTTCTTCATTAAGATCGTCTTCAACTAGGCATTGAATATCTTCGTTGACTTCGCAGATCAGTTTCATTTATCCGCTCCCCTTCGCAACTTTCGTGCCAACTGTATCTGTGTTACCTGCATTGATCGTATCTGTTGGTTGTTTTTCGATTATGATCATTTCACCTGCATTGAGAAACACTTGAGCCTGACTCGCGCCACCATAATCACCACCACCATTTATGATAGAGGCTGTATTTGCTATGGTTAAGGTTCTATCTGTGGAACCTGTGTTAACCACCAACACAGAAGTTGCTAGGAAAACATTTTTCGCTGAATTAAGTTGAACTGTGTTCGATATGGGTCTAACGCGCATCTATGAACTCCTATTTGTTTCCCATGGCGAAGTCAACCATCTTCATCATTCCTGTGAAATCTTTGTTGACGGTTTGCTCAAATTTTTGTTTATTACCAGAGTTCAATTTGCCATGAGCCGAAACGAGAGCTTTAGCCGTATCAGGATCGACAGATTCGAAACGACCATTAGAAAAGCGAACACGCCCTTCGCGCTTGCTTTTGGCTATCTTTTGAATATCTTGAAACGCAGTTTCTTCTAGCTCAACACCCTCCTTGACAGGATTTACTATCCGAAGATCACCGAATCGTTTCGGTATAGCTTTGCTCTTGTCAGGATTTTTAGAACCGTCGTGATTTACCTTTACGTCACTAGAACCTTGCTTGATTACACCTTCACCTGCACCACCTTTTCCTTTTGGTGTTGTAGGTTTAGTGGCTCCTTGAAACACATCGTCACTAGCAACAGGATGCTTTTTCTTTTCGACACTGTGCTTGCCTTTGAAGTCGCGTTCACCCTTCGCACGTGGCTCAAGTGATTTAGTCTCATCATCCTTTGGGTCATATGAGTATGGATCGTCAGCCTCCGACCGACGTTCCTCTAATTTTGAGCGTTTGTTGAGCTGCTCTACAAGCTGCGAAAAAGATTTAGACATCAGGCTCAGGTTCCTCTGCTTCTGGTTCGTCTACTTCGACCTCGAGTTCTTCAGGTTCTTCTTCAGGCTGGAGATATGAAGCAGCAACCTGCGTCTTTCTCGCATCGATTGCGTCACCTAGACGATCCATGAGAGCGGACTGTATACTTGACTGAAAATCGGCAGCGTTACCAACTTTAGCAGCCGCGATCGCTTGTTCAATGTCGCTCATAAAGTATCTCCTTGCTATCTAAAATTTCACGATTATTTATAATTCTTTCACTTCTAGTTCGCCCTGCGGCTGATCTTTTTCTTTAGGCGGCTCAGCTTCTGCTACAAGCACAGCACGTAAAGTTGCAATCCTACCGAGTTCGGAACCTTCGAACGCACCTCGTTTAGCACACACATCAATCACATTAATCATACCAAGAACATGTTCTTTATCCATTTTGAAATCCTTTCTTAGTCATCAATATAAGAGAGTGAAATGAACCACTCGCTTAGTTCTTTAATCCCAACACATGTATACATAGAAACCTTATTCGCACCTGCGGTTGGATCAGGCACAGAGGCTGAGTTATTGATCGAAAATCCATCGGTTGCACTAAAATCAACAGTTCGTGAACCTGTGCCATCCTGTTTGACAACGATCGTAATAGTTTTAACGCTGTTATCAGGATAAGTGGATAACGCAGGAAGTGTAAATGTAACATTACCAGTGAGAGTATATAGTTGTGTGTTGTCACTAACATCGAGCGTTTTCGAAGTTCCTGAGTTTTCTAAAGCTCGAGCAAATTCAGTAAATTCATCGAGCATATTATTATTGAGAGTCAATGATTTACTGCTACCGTTCATCACGATTCCACCTGTAAATGTAGAATCTTGTTCTGAATCGAGAGTCAGCGTAGTGGTTAAACCAGCTGCTTTCCCTGTTTGAAACACTATAGTATTCGCAGAGCCTTGTTTAATCGCGGTATTAGCACCCAAATTTAATTGTACCTTATCAATAAACGAAGAGCAGTGTTCGTCGCCGTTATCCCACTTCTCGCCAAGGTATCTGTCCCACCACCAGATGCAGCAGCGAAAGTGAAAGTTGAATTAGCATTGTTAAATTTTAAAAAATGACCATCACTGGGTGTTATGTTAGCAACATCGCTCAAATCTCGTAGGTTTACTACAGCATTGGCAACCTGTAATCGGTCGCTGACCAAAGTTCTAATAGCAGTGTTTGTACCAGTCAAATTTGTATTGAGATTGCTGATAGCTGAGTTTGTATTAGCGAGAGCAGCTAATGCTGCAACGTTGGCTACTTGCGCGCGATCATTTATTAACAGTCTAGCTGCCGTGTTTGATATAAAAGTAGCATCTGGATTAGAGTTGATAGTTACAAAAGTTGAGTTGCCCGACGCGGTTACAGTCGATCCAATAAAATCAAGAGTTGATTCTAATCTGACCTCACCGCTACCACCACCGCCGCCGCTTCCTGCAGCAACTTTAGAAATTCTGTCATTGATTTGTTTGACAGTTACCTCGAGTCGCTCTTCTAATTTAGTTACATCAGCATCGGATCCAGGATCGCCCTTTTCTCCTCTCGGTCCAGTAGGTCCTATTTCACCTCTCGGTCCAGTTTTACCTTGAACTCCTTGAGGTCCGACTGCACCTGCAGGTCCTGGTGGACCTTGTTCACCAAGCAAACCTTGTTCACCTTGTGGACCTTGTGGACCCTCCGGTCCAGGAACCCCTTGTTCCCCAAGCAAACCACGTTCGCCTTTTTCACCTTTTTCACCCTGTAAACCGCGCTCGCCTCTTGCCCCGATAGGTCCAACTGGACCCTGCACACCTTGCTCACCCTGTTCGCCTATAAAACCACGCTCACCTTGTGGACCAGGATCTCCCTTTTCGCCTTTCGGTCCAGTTTCACCCTGATAGCCCTGCTCACCTATTAAGCCACGCTCGCCTCTTGGACCACGTGCGCCAGTATCACCTTTAATACCCTGTGGTCCAACCTCTCCCTGTGGTCCAGTTAAACCAGGATCGCCTTTCGGTCCAGTAAAAATACTACCTTCATGGATTTTTTCGATATTTTTTATTTGCGTTTCGAGCGATTCGCGGAGAAGTTCTATCTCCTCAGTAATAATTTCACTCGAGTGCTGCTTTGCTAACTTGAGAGCTGCAGCAAGAAGTTTAGCTTCCTTTAATTCGCTGACGACACTCATAGATCATCCTTAATCTCGTCTTTTGTCACTTTATCTAGAGCTTTAGTCATGCTCTCTATGAGTAATTTATCTTCTTCAGAAAGAGGTTTTTCTGGTTCAACTGAACTATGTATTTCAACAATTTGATTATTAGAGTCTGGCTTGTATTCCTCCTCTTGAGGCGGCTCCTCTTCAGGCTGATCTGTATCACCTGCCTCGCTCTTCATCTGAGCATCGATTTCTGCTATCTCATCCTCGGTGAAACGAAGAACATGTTTACGGATCCACTCAGCTGAGAAAAACTTTCCTTCAAATGCTTCTGCTTGCTGAAGTATGGAAAGACGTGAGTTGATAAGTTCCTGCTCTTTAAGTTCGGTGAAATAATTATCCTTCATAAAGTCATATTTCACACTATTTTTTATCGAACGCCACTCTGCACGAGACATAACACCAGTTAGAGCAAGTTGTATTTCAAGCAACTCGTCAAATAACATGCTGAATCTATTTCGTAAACGGCTGACGAACTTAGTAAACTTCAGCTCATCACGCGATATTTCACTGGCTCGACCAAGGTTGAATGCATTATCAGCCTCAAGTCTCGACACTGGAACATTCAGAGACATATAAAGTTTTTTGCGGAAGTAATCTACATCTTCCATTTCACCGAGGTTCTGACCGCCAGGAAGTGTGGTAATTTCGGTTCCGCGACCACCCTCACGACGAGGCAACCAGTAATCTTCGAGCATCGTCATAAACTTACGATCGTCTCTGACCTCACCTGTATTTGCATCATAGACGAGTTTATTTTTATGTTTCGTCATCATGTCGCGCAAATATTGCTCGGCTTTCATCTTCGGTAAGTTACCCACATCAATGTAAAATATTCTTCGCTCAGGCGCACGCGCGAGACGATAGATTACAACAGCATCCTCAAGCATACGCAACTGGTTCATTGGCTTGATTGCTTTTTGCAAATGACCGAGGATCATTTTATTGCGACCATCCATCAAACCACAATGAATATGGCATATGCTATCTGGTGAAATTTTAATACCTTGTGACGCCTGTTGTGCACCAATGCCTGAGTGATTGTATAAGTAGTACTCATTGTATGCAGGTGCAGGCTTTAAGCCACGTGGTGGCGGTGGTTTGTTATTGATTTTTTTAGCTGGTTCACGAACCTTTCGTATCCTACGAGGATCGATATAACGCAACTCTTTTATTCCTTCGCGAGGTTTCGTTTCATCTATCATTATGTGATAGTACAAACGCCCATCAATATACCATCGTTTAAATATATCGTACGAAATATTAGAAAGATCGAGCATTTCGCCAATCTTATAAAACTCTTCGCGGATACGATTTTTGACACGCTCTGGCTGTTTCACCTGATCTAAATCTAATTCAACAGGAACCGAACGTTCATTAGTTACAATGGCTTCATTAACTATATCTTCGATCGCACGCTCACACTCAGGTTGCATTGAAAGCTCTCGATATTTTGTAACGAGTTCTGCCTCATTTTTCGCTGTGCCTTCAACATCAAGAACCTGACCATAAACACCGCCAGAGGCAACTTCAATCGCACCATCCTCGTTAGGTGGTGGTGCAAAGGAAGGTATCGCCTCGGCACGTTGCGCTTCCTCGTCAGCACGACCGATTCTAAATCCAAATAATTCAACTGCCATATCTTCTTCCTAATAGAAATGGAGACCGCCAAAGATATTTAGCGGTCTCCACGCAAGCGAATCTGTGTGTTCCGATCGATAGACCGCTTCAATTAAACGACTATAGTACCAGTTGTCGTTGGAGCAACCGTTTGCCAGTAATCATACTGAAACTCGACAGTGAAAATTTCTATCGCATCAGCATTATCCCAATCAAGGTCAATCGCACTGACATTAGTTGGGAAGATGTTGATAAATTCGTATGTACGAACTACACCGCCAGTTTTATTGTATTGACTGACTGTAGCAGTCGTACGATAACTTGCTAGTGTTGAGAGACCACCATCGCGCAAGTTAGCTTGATGCGCGTTGATAGCATTACTCCACTGTTCCATTGCCTGACGAATTACGAAATCTTCGTCATTGAGAACTGTTACTGTCCATGGCTCAAAAGTTCTTGTACCAGCCATTTTAACTTCACGCCCAAAATACCTTTGGGGGATGACACTCAAGATACTAGCAGGAATCTGAGCAGCACGGCAGGTAAAAGACATCCTTTCACCGATTGCGGGAACCCCAGCTGGAGTATCGACCGTCACACTGAATAGTGAGGGGCGAGCACCGCCGAACGGTAGACCAGCAGAGGCGAACTCTGTTACATTAAATGGCATATCCTATATCTCCTCTTTACCTATATTTAGCCGAACTGACCAACGATTTCAGAAAAATCAACACCAGTCCGAACTGCAACAAAGTTGAGTTGGATAAAGTTGATTGCTCGAGCAGGTTTGATGAAGATATCACCGACAAACTCGTTTCTATCTATTACCTCGCCAGTGTTATTAGTTTCGTCACATACAACACGGAAATCAAATATACCACGACGACCCTGAACATCCCTAAGGAAAGGCTCGACCAAGTTTCTAAACTGTGCTCGCGTAAACTCATCATTGAACTCAAAGAGCGTAAACTTAGCTGCAGTTGCAATCGCTTTTTCGAGAACGATAAACAGTCGACGCACATTGATACGATCAAAGGCACTCGGCTTATCGAGCAAAGTTTTATCACCGAAGAGCAAGGTTCCTTGACCAGCCTGAGTGATAACAGGATTAATTCCGTTTTTATAAAGTTCATCACGCTGAGTTTTATTAGGATTAAACGACAGCTTGACTACATTTTTCATAATACCGCGATTAAATCCAGCTGGTGAGTACCAAGGGTCGCGAGTATTATCGGTGCGAACCATAAGACCAGCGGTGTCACCATTTAGCGGAACATACCTGAAAACGTCGTTATATTTGTCATACTGATATTTGAAACCGCTGTCCATAACCGCATAAGAAGTTGACCTTAGAGTATTGCGGAAAGCAATTGTATCCACAACTTCTTTGCCAACGTAACTGGAGTTGTTGACAACATCGGCACGTTCTGGTGAAATACATACGATACAGTCCTTCCTAAACTCGGCGATATTATCGATCGCGTGAAGCGCACGAGTCGCACCACCTGCAGAGTTTAGAATGAAGGAAACGTCTACAACTTCTGGATCCTTAAACTCATCCAGAGCATTGATGTAATCTGAATCCGATGGACCCTGACCGTCTCTACCGTAAACGAGAGAAACATTATTGACTGTAGCAGCAGCACCAAATGTATTACCTAGTTCAGCACGCGATCCCCAGTTGGTTGTAGTGCCGACATGAGCAGCCCACCAAACCCACTGTGATTGATTGTTGATAACATCGACATAGTAGTTATTGCTGCCGTCATCTGTTTTCGCATCGCTCGCTTTTGAAACTTTACTGAACCTTTCGATTACAGAGTTCGCAGTTCCATAGATACCACCGTCTTCGTCAGCAACGACAATATGCATCTCATCTGTGCTAGAGCCAAACTTGCTAGCAAAGTCCGAGGTTCCAGGAGCAGTATCAAACTGATCAAAGAACTCCCAGCGACGAGTTGGCGAAACACCAGTGGTCGTATTAGCAACCACATTGTTACCAACATATTTCGTTTGAAGCGTGAGCAGGAAGTTGTTAGTAATCGTTGCAACCTTACGTGGTGTTCTATCTGGTCCAGCAAGAATAACATCACCGACTACCAATTCAGTGCTAAACGCTGTTCCGTTACCTGTAACCGTGACACTGTTATTTGTAAATGCGACATTACCTGTCAAAGTGCTTTCAAACGCAGAGGAACTTGGGCAAACTGAAACTCTAATATTATTTCCAAGTTCGCCTGGATATTTGGCTACCCAGCCACCCACGTTAGAAATCCCTGAGGAATAGTTTTCGTCGTAATCATCATCGTTTTCGATAAAGGTTCTTGCGGTGTTGGCTGAGTTCCCGTGAGCATTTTGAGCTTGCGTTCCAGTTGATTTAGAAACAACACGAACAACTTGTAGTGAGTTACCGTATGCGAGAAAGTTCGCTGCGGTGAAAAAGTCTGAAGCTGTATTAGAGTTTGGACCAGTTACGAAAAACTGGTTTACCAAAGTATCCTCGCTATCTACAAGAACACGTGTATTTGACGGACCCCAAATCGAGTGCATTGCGATAGCACCAGTCGTGGTTGCTACTGCAGGCACAATGGTCGTTAGGTCAATTTCACTGACATTAACGCCAGGAGAAACCTGAAATGGCATAATTCAATCTCCTCTTCTCTTATAACCTGTTAAAAGTTATCTGTTTTTTATTATCACGGGATTATTTATAAAAATCGCGTCTTACAAACCCGATGTCCAAAATCCCTCATCAGCTCTGCCACGTTCTATACTGAGAGCATCCTCACTCTGACCATCGTCTATAAATCCTGGAGGTGTCAAATCATCTAACATTGCATGATATTTTTCCTCAGCCAGTCTTGCCCTGATATCAGTATCTGTCAGTTCTCTAAAAAATGGTTGCCGTGTGAGCCAAGCAAATGCTACCATTGTCATAACGACATCATCATGTGCGCCTTCTTCGGCTTCATAGGACTGCCTTCTTGCTACAAATGTAGACAGTTCCTGTATAGTTTCGAAATCTTGTACTAACAACTTATCAGACTCAATCATATCTTTTAATGTCTGACAGCCGATTCTTTTTACCTGTTTAGACATTCGGACACCTAAATTGGTGCCACCCCCAAATCCACCACTGATTTGTTGTCCTGCCCTGCCTTTCATGACAGTGGACAACATATTATCATACTCTAATTCATTATGTAGTGTTTCAGCGACGGTGCCTCCTATGTCATTATTTTCTACCAAAACGAAAGCGTCGTTATACCATCTAGCATATCTGTGTATCACTTCGGGCAAAAGCATCGGTGATATTTCAGCATTTCTGTATTTAGCCACTTGCCGATATGGTATTTGGGTCACATCAAATACAGAAAAAGCAGAGTAATCTAATCCTACACCGTGTGAAACATCGGCAGATATAACATATGCATGGTTTTTCTGAGGCTGTTCTAAATAATCTAACCCCCACTCTTCCTTTTTGAACTCAGTAAATGCGAGACTTCGAAGTTTAGTAGGAGCGATCAATGTATTTACGCTACCTATGAATTCACATTCAAACTCTTGTCTAAACTGATCTTCGCTAGTATTTTTTATTGTTTCTTCACGCCATTTATCATCTCGTCCAGGAACGTCGCGCCAATGTACCTCGATAGGAATATAATTGCTACGATGTTCCATCGCATCGGTCCACATTTTATAGAAATGGTTTAGACCGTTGGGTGTTGAAACGATGATAATTTTTGATGTGGTACCAGATGAAATCGTAGGATACACGGATGCGAAAAACTCTTCAGCCAAGTTCATACCAACGAATGCGAACTCATCTAAGAATATCAGGTTGTATGAACCTCCTCGAATCGCTGATGATGATGTAGAAGCTGCTACAGCTTTCGATCCATTTTCTAGTTCTATATTACCTTTGTTCCACGTGATAACACCCTGTTGTAACCACTTCGGCAAGTTTTCGTATGAAAGTTGTATCTTACCAAGTAGATCGCGAGCAAGCTGCCCCTTGTTAGCTAGAATCGCACAGTTTTGATTGTCATTGAAAAGAATATTCCACAGCATATAACCTACAACTGTGGTAGACTTACCGCTCTGGCGTGGTAATTTACATATGGTGAAACGATTATTAACAAACGTGTCAACCATTTTTTCTTGAAAAGGATACATCTCAAAAGGCACAAGACCTTTATCAATAGTAACAATCTTCAAGTAGTTTGATATAAAATATTTAGGATCATCCATACACTTCAAAACCTCTTGAATTTGTTTTTTACTGAAGCGTGATGGTGTGTGACCTTTTTTTAAGTTTGGATTTCCTAAATACTGTTCTTGTTTACTCATTTTTTGTTTCTTGACCGTAATCTGCTTTGTTCATAAAAATATAAAGTTTTT
>LULO01000375.1_pt1 | contig 16549 bp, 14 predicted proteins | sample 728121 | NCBI WGS metagenome assembly LULO01 (sample SAMN03860287, study PRJNA289734) | marine metagenome | biome: seawater column; feature: ocean; material: water; isolation source: Red Sea water column Station 149 - depth 50m | place: Saudi Arabia: Red Sea | collected 2011-10-15 | depth 50 m | reverse complement strand
ACCTTTGCTGTTGTTACACTCATCACAGCTGATGCTATGTGAGCATATCTACCTGCAGGAACATAACAACCTGCAGTATTAACTGGAATTAATTTTTGCCCAGCATATAAGCCATCTGATAACTCTACTTCAAAATCCTGACCATAGTTTTTTAATTGTGCTTCAGCAAATTTTCTTACTCTTTCATGAGAGAATTGAATATCATCTTTAGTCTTAGGATCTAAATTTTTTTTAATTTCTTCAATTTTTTCTCTAGTAACAATTACTTCACCTTCGTATTTATCAAATTTTTTTGATAGTTCGATACATCCTTCTTCTTTAGTTTTTTCAATATCTTTAAGAATATTTTCAACAATCTCTCTGGTTTTTGTATCGTCAGTTGATGAAGTTTTTGGTGATTTTTTTAAGTAAGTTATTGCCATATTTAAATCCTAATTTAATTATTATTTTTTTTCAATATTCATTTAATCTAAAGCTACCACAGCTGCAGCAATTGAGGCTAGTCTTGCTGTCGCATCATCAGATCTACTTGTTATTACAACAGGGACTTTACCACCAACAACTACGCCAGCTGCACAAGCTCCCATAAAATATATCATCATCTTTACTAAAGCATTTCCTGTCTCTACGTTTGGAACTAATAAAACATCTGCATCTCCTGCAACTTCATTTTTAATTCCTTTTATAGTTGCCGATTTTTTAGAAACACTATTATCAAACGCTAGGGGGCCAAATATATCTGCATTAAAATTTTCTTTGCCAGCCAGTCTACAAATTTCCTTCGCATCAGTTGAACTTTGCATACTATCTAGAACCTCTTCCGTTGCTGATAGAATTGAAACTTTAGGTTTTGGTATTTTTATTCTGTGACAAAAATCTATAACATTTTTTAAAATATGCATTTTTGTTTTGACATTAGGATTAACATTTAATGCACCGTCAGTTATTATCAGAGGATCATCTTCTTTATCTAATGTCATATGCCAAATATGACTTAATCTAGTTTTCCCTATTAAGTTATATTTTCTTAACAAAACTTCTTTCATTAACACATCGGTATGTATATGACCTTTGACTATAATCTTTACATCACCATCGCCTGCTAGTTTAGCAGCAATTTTAGCAGTATTATTTTCAATTGGCTCATGAATAATTTCATAATCAGAAACATCAAATTTTAATTCTTCAGCTATTTTTTTAATTTCCTCCTTATCGCCGATCAAAACAGGAACTATTAATTTTTCTTTAACAGCATCCATCACAGAGAGCATTGGTAATTGTTTACCAGCATTCACAATTGCAGCTTTAATTCCTCTTTTTTGATGAGCAATATCTAATAAATTATTTGGGCAAACTGTTGATTTATCTGAAAGCATAAAATTTATATATACTAATATGAATAAAAAACTAATATATCAAATAAAGTATAAGGATAAAAAGTGGAAATAGTTACTAAAATAGCTCCAATCGCTTTAGCTCTTATAATGTTAGGTCTAGGATTAGGTCTAACTGGACGAGACTTTTTGAGAGTAATAAACAATCCAAAAGATTTTGTGATTGGATTTGTTTGCCAATTGCTACTTTTACCCATTGTTGCGTATATTTTAATATTAATATTAAATTTGCCTGTTGAGATTGCATTAGGCATTATGATTATTGCTGCTGCACCAGGGGGTGTTACTACAAATGTTATGACCAAATTTGCAAATGGGGATGTGGCTTTGTCCATTTCATTAACTGCAATAATTAGTTTAATTAGCATAATTTCAGTACCATTTATTATTTTAAAATCAGCTGATTTACTTGGTGTTACTAATATCTCAGCAGATATTACTATGACAGCAATTACACTTAAGATGGCATTGGTTGTTACTGTGCCAGTAATTTTAGGCATGATTATTAGAAAATTTGCAGATAATTTAATTTCCTCAAATCTTTCTATTGTTAATAAAATAACAACAGCTTTGTTCGTTATTGTATTTGCTGCAATTTGGATTGAAGAAAGAGAAAATATTTTTAATTACTTAAAACAAGCAGGCTTTGCAGTATTAGTATTGAATGTTGTGATGATGATACTTGCTTATTATGTAGCCAAATTCTTTGCAACAGGAATGAAGCAAAGAAAATGTATTGCGATAGAATGTGGTTTACAAAATGGAACTTTGGCAGTGTTTGTAGCAACACAAATGTTTAATGATATTGCTTATATGATACCAACAGCAGCATATGCTCTTATAATGTACTTAACTGGCTTCGCTTTAATTTTTATACTTCGAAGAGCTAATTAATTTTTACTTTTTCAAAATATTTTACAAACTAAATCCGACAAAGAAGAGATATTTTGTTCTTGAATTTTAATAGTATCGCTTAATGCTTGATCTTTCATATTTATAGTGAATTGTTTTTTTTTATTAATGCTAATGTATTTATTTTTTAACAAATAATTCAATTTTCTTACAACTGTAGGTCTTGGAATATGAGTTATCTCAGAAATTGACATAGTATTTACTCCACCTTCTTCAACATTGACCGTATCTTTCTCCCATTCTGAAAAATTTAAACCAACACCCTCATAAGATTTATTTACTATTGAGTGACATGTTATAACCATGCCTACTGAATAAATTTCAAGATCACCTAATTGCTTTTTCCATCTTAAGGTTAATGTAAAAATAAATATATAAAAATAATACCAACAATATGAAAAGTTATCCTTTAAATGCTCTGATACTTCGTCGACATTTAAAGATTTGTCTATTAAATTTTCTTTTTTCAATATTTCAGAAATTTTTGATAATAATGCGCTCAAATTTTTAAGAGTATTTTTAGGTTGTACCAGTCTATAAGCCGACCTATCTATATAAATTTTTTTTCCAATTTTTTGAAGAACGCTTAATTTTTCAAGGTCAAGAATTTTTCTTCTAGTACTTTCCTTTGGAATATTTAAACTTTTTGATATTTCAATTATATTAATTCGATCTAATTCCAAAGATTTATCAAACATAAAAAAATTATCATAGCTCTCTATTTTTTTAATTTGTATGTAGTGCTCAAAATCTTTGTTTATTAAATAAAGAATTATCCTGTACTTATCTATATCGTTAAAAACTTCATATGAAGAATTCATCCATTCAGATATTAATCTGTAGTATGTTGGGGCAAGTTTTTCAAAATTTCCTGTGATTAATTTTTGAATATTTTTTTTTATGAGATTGTTTAGGATTTTAGTCATTTTTTACAGATAACCATTCTATTATTTTAAACCCAAAATGGACATAAAATTAATTGTGCACAACCCATTTTGGACACAGAATTAATTTTTACAAATTAAACATGTGTTTAAATAAAACCATATGAGTTATAATAAAGATAGTAGAGCATCTGATATTGAAATTTCTTCTCAATTAACAGGTGACGTAAATATTGATACCCCTCAAAAAGTAAATATCAGTGCTCTCAAACTCAAAATTATTCAAAAAGAAAAAAAAGAAACTTTAAAGAATAGAGTTTTTATTTTAACGTTTTTCATAGTCCTAGGCACCATCGGATACTTTTTGTCTAATTAAGTATTTTTAGATTAATAATTTATTAAATTTAAGTACTTAAAGGCATATCAACTGTTGTAATAAATAATAATTAGTAAATAATAAAGTAATGAAACCATTTACTGGATATCTAATATTAGCTTTAGGAATAACCACAGGAATAGCAGCAAATAGTTTTGCAAAAATTTCTGAAGGATTTACAAAACTAACCCCTACAATTGCTTGCTTACTGTTAATGACTGTAACGATGTTTTCCTTAGCAAAAGCAATGTCTGTAATACCTGTTGCTTTTAGTTACTCTACTTATAGTGGTTTAACAGTAGCAGGAGTAGTAATCTTTGGCATGTTAAAATACAATCAAGTTCCTAATATGAATGGTTTTATTGGAATTTGTCTGATTGTGACAGGAGTTATAATGGTAAATTATTTAGGGCGCGCTGGCTAAAATTTTTACTATTTTAGAAGAGTTTGAATAGCTTTCATTACTATAAATAAATGACCAATATTTTGTGGCCCAGAAAAATCGTCGAATGGATCTTTTACTTTTCCACCGTGATTACCCCCAGTATAAACTCCACTTAAAATATCAACCATCCATGCAAGACCAGAACCTCTAAATCCTGCAATAGGAAGTTGAACGCCCTTTAGAGCTTTCATGGCATTAGTAGTAGGGTTTCCAAATCTATCTAAAGCAACACCTTCAGGTATTTTTGAATTTGTTCTTGATGCAACTCTTATTTTTCCTCTATTGATCATTGAAACAGATGTATCTAATATGAATGGTGCTTTTGATCCTGTTGGCGATCCAAAGCAAATAGGATTTGTACCAAATAAAGATTTGATAGCTCCATGCGGAGCTATTGCAGGCGGTGCATTAGTAAAAACTAAAGCCATCATATTTTTCTTTACTGCTTGTTCTGCGTAATATCCAGACATTCCATAATGACCGCTATTTTTAACAGCTACTAATCCTATTCCTGTTTTCTTGGCATTTTTTATGGCTTTTTTTATTGCTATATCAGCTACAACAAAACCAATGCTATCATCACCGTTTATGTGAGCCACAGATTGAGAAATATTTTTAATTTTTATTTTAGGTTTAGGGTTAATTAAATTATGATTTATACGGTCACAGTACATTTTTAGTCTTGATAACCCATGTGTAGGAGCCCCAACTAATTCAGCATTAATTATTGCATCTGCACATATTTTTGAATGATTTTTTGAAAGTTTATATTTTCTAAATATTTCAATTATAATTTTTTTTAGTTTATTTTTATTCATTTAGAGTTTTTTTAAATCTTTATTAAAAAACGAACATATATCATTAACCAACATATCTGGCTCCTCCAAAGCTGCAAAATGACCACCTTTTTTCATTTTAGTCCATCTTTTTACATTGAATATTCTGTTTACGTATGACTTTGGTGGCCAACTCAACATTTCTTTTGGAAATTCAGCAATTGCTGTCGGGACTCTTATTTTTTTAAAATTTTTGGGAAAGGGTCTGCCTCCTTCTTCTCTTCTACCAAAATAAATCCAAGCGGCAGAGTTAAAAGTATTTGTTATTATATAAATCATAATATTAGTTAGCAAAAAATCTTTTGTGTATATTTTTTCAATATTTCCATTTTTTAAATCTGACCAAGAATAAAATTTTTCTAATATCCACGCAGCAGTTCCTACAGGACTATCTATCATTGCATAACTTAATGATTGAGGTTTGGTAGCTTGTTGAGTTCTATAACCTTCTTGCATAATTTGTTCGTTAAAAAATCTTTTTTCCCATTTTTTTTCTTCATTTGTTAGAGCACCTTTTGGATGTCTCATATTTAAACAATTAATATGAATTGCCTTACAATATTTATAATGATCATGCCCTAACCAATTACATACTGCTGAACCCCAGTCACCCCCTTGTGCAAAATATTTTTTGTATCCAAGATTTTTTGTCATAAATTCATTCATGATTTTTGCAATTTTTTTTGGACCAATTGGTTTTTTTGGTATACCTGAAAAACCAAAACCAGGAAGTGAAGGAACAATTACATCAAAACCATCTTCTTTATTTCCTCCGAATCTTTCAGGATGGGCTAGTTTTTCAATTATACTTAAGAATTCAATAAAACTTCCAGGCCAACCGTGTAAAATTAACAGTGGTTTGGGATTTTTCCCACTACCTTTTTCTTTTATAAAATGAATTTTATTTCCATTAACATTAGCAATAAAATTATTAAATTTATTAATTTTTCTCTCTTGTAATTTCCAATTAAATTTTGAAATCCAGTACTTTGATATATTTTTCAAATAATCATGATTTGTGCCATGAAGCCATCCATCCATATTTTGAATATTGTTAAAAGGAAATTTCCTTATTTTTTTATAAATATTTTTTAAGGTTTTATTGGATACATTTACCCTAAATTTTTTTATCATTATTTCTCTTATTAACCTTTGCCTCGCCAAGGTATAGTTTTATCAATTATTTTTCTTAACGTGATATCAAACAACAATCCTAACATCCCCATAATGAATATTGTTATCCAGATTACTTCGTATTGAAAATATTTTTTCGCAACATTTTCAACAAAACCAATACCTGTTGTTCCAGCTAAAAATTCAGCCGCAACCAAAGTTCCCCAGCACATACCTACAGCAACTCTTATTCCAGTAAGAATTTCAGGTAAGGAATTTGGAAATATAACATGTCTTAGTATTTGTCTTTTTGATGCCCCTAGTGAATGTGCGGCGTGAATTTTAGATAATTGCGTTCCTGATGCACCAGCTCTTGCAGAGATAATCATAATAGAGAGTGAAACCATGAATAATAAAAATACTTTACCTGTATTATCAATTCCAAGAACAGAAATGATTAAAGGTGCCCATGCTAATGGTGGTACGGGTCTATAAAGTTCAATTAGAGGATCAAAGAAACCTTTGGCAAATCTATTTAATCCCATGAATAAACCCAACGGCACTCCAATAATTATTCCAAACACTAATCCTAAAAATACTCTTAAGAAAGAGTCCCAGATATGACCATAAGGAACAGGTATTTTAAATAATTTAAAATCACCTGTTACAATTTTTAATACTTTTCCTTTAAAGTTTTCTTTAACAATACCTTCACTTGTGTGAACAGGATATTCACCTGGTAAAATATCAGCAATCCAATCTGGCAAAATAAATCCAATAATTGAGCTTACATCTATCATTTCTACCCAAAGAAGAGGGATATTTTTATAACCTACGCTTGGTTTAGACATTAATATAAATTTATTAAAAGTATCTGAAGGTTTAGGTAACCATCTTCCTGATCCTTGTTCAGAACAACTTGGTCCACTAGCAACAATTGTTCCAGCTGGAAATAAAAGAATATCAATTAATCTTAGACCAGCTTGCTCACTTTCTTGAAGGTTATCAAATTCAATAATTGCATTTTGCATTTCATTTAGAGCATTCGGTGGATAAATACTTGCAAACTCTATTCTTCTTGCAATTTTGACAATATTTTTTGCATAATCGGATGCAATTTCTTCAGAGTCATTTAGATTTTTTCTATAAGCTTTGACCTCATCTTTTAATTGTTTTATTGAATTTTTGAATTGTGGATTGTGATTTCTTAATTTGAAAAATTTATCATTTATGATTTTAAGTTCTTCAGCTGCTGCTTGAAATTTCAATCCTTTTGCTGTTTCAGCAACAAATGGGACTTCTATAGTATTTTCTATTGATCCTGTTCCAGATCTTACTGTAATTATACCCCATTCACCCTGTTCCGAAATTGCTTTAAGTCTATCATTTTTTTGATCATTAGTTTCAAATGGATAATCTTGCTTTTTAAAATTAGAACTTAAAAGTCTTATTTCTTTAGTCATCTCATCAATTTTTATTTTTGTATCTATTTCGATTAAATCTTCATTTGTTAAAAGAGGTATTAATTGTTTAGTCTTATTTATAAAACCAACTAAAATTGTTTTTTGTTGATTATTTAAATCTTTAGAATTCTGTATTTCAGATGTAATTTTTTTTAAATTTTTATTCTCGATTTTAATAATCGAGGTACTTTTAAATTCTCTTTCTTCGATAGGAAATTGATATTTTAATCCTAATAACGATTCATTAATTTTTGCAACTTGACATAATTCATTTGCAGATTTTGGATAAAAACCTTTTGCAATATCCCATGAATAATAAAGCCAAACTAATAATATTGCAGCACTACCAACAATAACCCAGTGTGTTCCTCCTTTTGCTCTTTCTGGATTACCAAATACTGCATCAACTTTTTCAGTTTGAATAAGTCTTCTCCCATAAAGTATACATCCAATAATAGATACAAAAATTAGTATTGTTACTATTTGGGTTAACATTTAATTTTCTTTCCCCATTATTTCTTCTTCCATGTTCCAAATCATGGATAATATTTCTTCACGCTTAGATGAAAATTCTTTATTCTTCTTAATTTCTCTTAAATCCTCTTTTAAACCCATTTCTGCAAAAGGAAGATTGTACTCTTTATGTATCCTGCCTGGTCTTGGCGCCATTACATATAATCTTTCACCAAGCAGTAAGGCTTCCTCTACTGAGTGAGTAATTAAAATAATTGTTTTTCCTGTTTCTTTCCAAATCTTAAGAACTAAAGATTGCATTTTTTCTCTTGTTAGAGCATCAAGAGCACCCAACGGCTCGTCCATTAATATTAAATCTGGATCATTTATAAGACATCTTGCAAGTGCAACTCTCTGCTGCATTCCTCCTGATAATTGATATGTAGGAGTATTACCAAAACCTTTTAATCCAACTATTTCTAGCCATTCATCAACTTTTTTAGCTGTTTTAATTGGATCTTCTTTTTTCATTCTAAGTCCAAAATCAACATTTTCAGCAACCGTTAACCATTCAAATAAAGCTCCTTGTTGAAATACCATTCCTCTTTCTACACCAGGACCATTAATTTCATTTCCACCAAGAACAATAGAGCCAGATGTTGGTCTTAAAAATCCTGCTGCTATATTTAAAAGTGTAGTTTTCCCACAACCTGAAGGTCCTAGGACTGTAAGTAGTTCACCTTTTTTAAGAGTGAAACTTACATCTTTTAATGCATGAACAGTTTCTCCCTTAGGTGTTTTAAAGATCATATTTAGATCTTGAGAAACTAAATCACTCATAAGATAACTTTATATAAAAATTTTATTAAAAAAAATAGGCGCTAATTTTGGTTAGCGCCTATTAAATATTTTTACTCTTTAAATTATAAAGGTAAGAAACTTGTATCTACATTTCCACCTGGAGTTCCCATTCCTTTTAAGAATGCATCAAGGTTTCCACTTTCCATAGATTGTTTAGTTTCTTCTGGAGTTAAGAATTTAAATCCACTTAAAGTTTCTTTCATATCTGCAACTTTCATTTCAGAAGCTTTAGACATAGCATTCATATCACTCTTACCTGCTCTGTATCTGTCATTTGCTTCATGAGTTACTTCTATAAAAGTTCTTAACATTCCAGGATTTTCCTTCATAAATTTATCAGTTACTGAAGTAATATCTATTCCTAGAATTCCAGCTGCTCTTGCTTCATCTACTGTTAATAATCTTGAACCAACAGCTACTGCTGCTTTAATAGAGTTACCACCAAATAAACATGCCATTACAACATCACCACTCACTAATGCAGCGGCACCTTCTTCTGGATCCATTTGAATTATATCCATTTTACTTCTGTCAGCTCCAACAACTTTCATACTTTCATCAAATACATATTCAGCCATTGTTCCTAATGGAACTGCAACTTTTTTACCTTCTAATTCAGTTGCATTAGCTTTTGTAATTCCAGAAGCGTTAGATGTAACACAAGTAGTTCCGCCCATTCCGTATTCCATTGCAATATCAACTAACTTGATAGGTGCATTAGATTTAACAGCATTAATAAAAGGCACTAGACCTTGTGAATAAGATATATCAATGTCTCCTGCTAGCATTGCATCTGTCATTGCTCCACCATTTGTGAAGTTTGTCCATTTTACTGGAACTCCAAGAGCTTTAGCAAAATTCTTTTTTTGCATGTCCTCTAGATTTGGACTAGGCCATTCTAGAAAGTATGCAACCCTAACTTCATTTGCAGCAGCATTTGCAGCTGAAATTGATAGGTTAAGAGCAAATAAACTTCCTAAAATAAAACTAATTATTTTCTTCATTTTATCTCCTTAATTAAATTTAATTAGCGTTATTTAAGTTCAATTTTGAATATAAGTAAATGAATTTTGTAGTCATCATAACTACAGGTAAATAAAGATGTCTAAAATGGGTTCAATTGTAGGTTGTATCTCATATCACCTTATTACATATTAAATGTGCGCATTAATTATTTTCTATTTTTTTAAATTAGTCTATGAGAGAGTATAATTAACTTTTTTTAAATATTTATGAGCTCTGAAAAACCACAAATACCAAATTCACTTAATGAACATTGGATGCCATTCTCTTCAAATAGAGACTTTAAAGCAAATCCAAGATTAATCGTAGAGGCAAAAGGAGTTTATTTAAAAAATCATCAAGGACAAACTCAAATAGATGCAAGTTCGGGTTTATTTTGTAACCCATTAGGCCATGGTAGAGAGGAAATAATTGAGGCTATAACAAAACAATTAAGAACTGTTGATTATGCTCAACCCTTTCAACAGGGTTTCGGAGGTTCATTTGAACTTGCTACAAGAATTTCAAAACATACACCGGGAAATTTAAATAGAATTTTTTATACTATTTGTGGTTCAACTGCTGTTGAAACGGCAATTAAAATTTCAGTTGCTTATCATAAGGCTAGAGGTGAAGGGCAAAGATTTAGATTTGTGGGAAGAGAAAGAGCTTACCATGGTATGAATATTGGAGCTACCTCAGTTGGCGGAATGATTAATAATGTAAAAACTTTTGCAAGTGTTTTAATGCCAGGAGTTGTTCACATGAGACATACTCATTTACCAGAACATAAATTTGTTTCTGGACAACCAGAAACTGGAGCTGAGATAGCTGAAGATCTTGAAAGAATTTGTACTAACTTTGGATCTGAAAATATTGCTGCATGTATCGTTGAACCGATTGCAGGGTCAACTGGAACACTTGTTCCTCCAAAAGGATACTTACAAAGATTAAGAGAGATATGTGATAAACATGGCATTCTTTTAATTTTTGATGAAGTAATTACAGGGTGGGGAAGAACAGGTTCTCCATTCGCATCTCAAGAATACGGAGTAACACCTGACATAATTACTATGGCTAAGGCTACAACAAATGGAATTAGTCCTTTGGGAGCAGTTGCTTGTAAAGAAGAAATTTATGATACAGTAATGGATGGATCACCAAAAGGTTCAATTGAACTATTTCATGGTTACACTTATTCTGGGATACCTGTTTCTGTTGCAGCAGGATTAGCAGTTCAGGATATTTTTGAGAAAGAAGATATATTTAATAGAGCTAAAAACTTAGCTCCTTATTTCCAAGAAGGTTTAATGTCTTTAAAAGATATTGATGTAGTAGATAATATAAGAGGATATGGAATGATGGGTGGAATTGATATTAAAATGGATAAAAAACCTGGAGCAGCAGGATTTACTTGTTTTAAACATTGTTATGAAGCAGGTGTCAATTTTAAAGCAACTGGGGACTGTTTAATCATTGCTCCTATGTTCATTTGTGAAAAGAAACATATTGATGAAATAATCGATAAACTTAGAACAGGAATTACAAATTACTCCAAAAGTAAAAAAAACTAACTCACTTATATGAAAATAGGTGTTCCAAAGGAAATTAAACCTCAAGAAAATAGAATCGGCCTAACTCCTGAAAGCGTTAAAACATTAACTGCCAATGGTCATGAAGTCTTAGTTGAAAATAATGGAGGATATGAAGCAGGTTTTGAAAATGATCAATACAAGTCTGCTGGAGCAAAAATAGTTAATCAAGCAGAGGATATATTTAATGATGCGGATGTAATTGTGAAAGTTAAAGAACCCCTTTCAAATGAAGTAAAAATGATTAAGGAAAATCAAATAGTTTTTACCTACCTACATTTAGCAGCAGCAAAAGAATTAACTAAAGGATTGGTAGATTCAAAAGCAGTTTGTATAGCTTATGAAACTGTTACAGATAATAATGGAAGACTTCCTTTATTGGCACCAATGAGTGCTGTTGCTGGGAGAATGTCAGTACAAGCAGGTGCACATTGTTTAGAAAAAAATCAAAAGGGTAGAGGGATATTATTAGGAGGTGCTCCTGGAGGCGATCCAGCAGAGGTTGTTATACTTGGTGGAGGTGTAGTTGGTGAAAATGCTGCAATCATTGCAACTGGAATGAGAGCAAAAGTTCATGTTGTTGATAAATCAGAGGCAAGATTAAAACAATTGACTGAAATGTTTGGCGATAAAATTATTCCTCAATTAAGTGATAAGACAGACTTAGAAAAATTAATTTCCCAATGCGATCTTTTAGTTGGAGGAGTTTTAATTCCAGGTGCGGAAGCTCCTAAATTAGTTTCTAAGAAAATGATAAAAAATATGAAACGTGGGTCTGTAATAGTTGATGTCGCAATTGACCAAGGAGGATGTGTTGAAACAAGTAAACCTACAACACACGCAGAACCAACTTACATTGTTGATGATATTGTACATTATTGTGTAGCGAACATGCCAGGTGGAGTACCTAGAACTTCAACTTTAGCATTAAATAAAGCAACTTTACCCTTCTTAACAAAACTTGCGAATGATGGGTATCATAAAGCACTAAAAGACGATCACAATTTTTTAGCTGGACTAAATGTTCATAAAGGACAAGTTACCTATAAAGCAGTTGCAGATGTTTTTGGCTATGATTATTTAACTGCTAAAGAAGCATTAAATTAATTAAGTATATTTAGTAATTTTTTCTCTATATTTTTACTTATTACAATGACACCTTTTTCATTAGGATGCATACCATCATCTAAATTTAAATCGGGATTTAAAGCAACTCCATCAAGCAAAAAAGGTATAAAATCTAATTTATATTTGATGGATAGTCTTTTAAAAATTTTATCAAATTCATTTTTATAATCATCTCCATGACTATCAGGTGCTATCATTCCAGCAATAACTATTTGAATTTTTTTATTTAATATTTTTATTATAATTTCTTCCAAGTTTTTTTCAGTTTCATTTGGACTAATTCCTCGCAACATATCATTTGCGCCAAGGCCTAATAAAATTATATCAATATTCTTTTCACTAATTGTCCAATCTATTCTATTTAGACCTCCGGCAGATGTATCTCCTGAGACACTTGCATTGATGACTTTTACTTTTAAGCCTTTTTTATTTAAACTTTTCTCAAGCACGTTCGATAAATGATATTTTTTATCCAACCCATAACCTGCCATAAGGCTATCACCAAATAAGACAACTTTGTAATCGGCTTTGGCTACAAATGCTGGTATTAATAAAACAATTATTTTAATAATTAATTTTTTTATCATGAGTAAACTTTTAAAATTATCTAATGTTAATTTAAATTATACCATAGACAATAAGTCTATAAATATTTTAAAAAATATTAGTTTCGATGTAGATTATAAAGAAACCATTTCAGTAGTTGGAGAAAGTGGTTCAGGCAAAACAAGTTTAATCATGTTAATTGGAGGACTTGAAAAAGTATCGTCAGGAAATATTTTTTTTAGAGATTCAGAGTTGTCTAAAATGAATGAGGATGAAATTTCTGAAATTAGAAGAAAAAATATTGGAATAGTATTTCAATCCTTTTATTTAATACCAAATTACACTGCTCTTGAGAATGTAAGCCTATCTTTAGAAATAAATAAATTTGATAATCCAAAAGCGAAGGCAAAAGAAATTTTAGATAGGTTTGGTTTAAGTAATAGATTTAATAATTTTCCAAGTCAACTTTCAGGAGGAGAACAACAGAGGGTTGCCATTGCAAGATCTGTTGCAATGAAACCAGAGATTATTTTAGCAGATGAGCCAACTGGCAACCTAGATAGTGAAAATACACACAAAATTTCTAATTTACTTTTTAATTATATTGAAGATGAAAACGCCAGTTTAATAATGGTTACACACGACAATAATTTGGCCAATTTAACAAAAAGGAAAATCACTATTAAAGATGGAGTAATAAGTGAAAATAAATGATTTAAGTCTTTACTCTAGATATGCATTTCGTGATTTAACTAGAAGTTACTCAAAAATATTAAGCATCATAATTACTTTATTAATAAGCCTTTTTATACTTAGTGCTATCTTAACTATCGAGGACAGTTTAGAAAATGAACTTAACGAAAATTCAAAAGTTCTTTTAGGAGGCGATTTAGAAATTGATTATAATAATAAAGAAGGTGATAGAAGTTTAATCAATCAGGTCGAAAGTTTTTCTACAGTATCACAAATGGTTGAATTCAGCACAATGATTTCAACAACAAAAAATAAAAATAATAAAACATCATTTACAAGAATAAAAGCAGTTGATCAAAATTACCCTTTGTATGGAGAAGTAATTTATGAACCAATTGGGTCATTAGAAAATTTGAACAAAATTGATAACACTATAATTGTAAACGAAAATATATTTAAGAACTTAGAACTCAAAATTAATGATATCGTAAAAGTTCAAAATAAAGAATTCAAAGTTATTGGTACCGTGAAAGTTCTACCAGATATTGGTGGAGCATTTGTTTTTGGTGATTTTGCCCTTACAGGAAAAAAAACATTAGATAATTTGGAATTAAATACTTTAGGAAGCTTCTTAAATTACGAATACAAAGTCCGATTTGATAGTAACGAAAATAAAGATAATAAAATAAATAAAATTGTTAATATTTTTAAAAATGACAGTAAAGTAAAAATACGATATCCAGAAAACTCTGCTGGAGGCATTAAAAGAATTATCGATAATTTTTCACAATTTTTATCATTGGTATCAATAAGTGCTATGCTTATTGCTGGAATAGGAATTGCAAATACTCTTCTTTCATTTATTAATCAAAAGAATTCATCAATTGCAGTTCAAAAAGCAATAGGAATTAATTCTGTGAATATTAAGACTATTTATTATTTACAATTATTTATAATTTTATTTTTTATTTCACTGATTGCCTATGGGTTAAGTTTTTTATTGGTGCCAATTGTAGATAAATATATATCAGATGGATTTGGATTAAATATTGAGGCCTCTTTTTCATTAACAAATTTATCAATAGTTTTTTTAGTCGGATTATTGGTAATAATTATATTTTCAATCCCAACTGTTAATTCTATTGACCAAATTAAAGCCTCTAGTTTGTTTAGAAATGTTTTTCAAAGTTTGCAGTTTAAGTATTCAAAAAAATCAATAATATTAAGTTTATTTCTACTAGCTATTTTAATTATTTTATTTGCATATAGGTCCTCTCTTCCATATTACAGCTTGATTTATTTTGCGTCTTTTTTTGTATGCCTAGCTATGTTTTTTTATGTTTCCCGTTTAATAATATTATTACTTAGGAACAATCTAACTAATCTTGGAATTTCGTCAAAAATAGCGGTTAAAAATATTACACAATCAAAAAGTATTACTCCAATAACTGTTATGTCTCTTGGATTAGGAATGACATTGTTGCTTACTTTAGCATTTGTGGGCTCTAATTTTAAAAGAGAAATAGCAAAATCAATTCCAGATATTGCTCCTGATTATTTCTTTTTAGGTATTCAAAATAATCAGAAAGATTTATTTCAAAAAGTCATTAATGAAACAGATGAAGATGCTGTAATAGAAATTGTTCCTATGGTGTCAGCTGGAATTGTTAAAATTAATGGAATAGACCCAAACACCTATATATCAAATTCTAATGACAGCTATTGGGTAATTATGAACGATAGACGAGTTTCTTGGGTCGACACAATTCCAAAAGATAATCCAATTTTAGAGGGTAGTTGGTGGGACACTTCACAACCTAACAAATTACAAATTTCATTAGATAGCAAAGTCGCAAAAGATTTTGGAGTTAAAATTGGTGACAAGTTTACACTAAGAATTTATGGTAGAGAAATTGAAGGTGAAGTAGTTAATTTAAGATTGGTGAATTATCAAGATTTAAGTATTAACTTTGCAATGTTACTTAATCCGCAATTCGCAAAAAATATTCCACATGAGTACCTTTCTACAATAAAATTTAAAAAAGCTGAAAATTTCAATGAAGTAAATTTTTTAGATCAATTCCCAAGTGTATCAATAATAAAAATTTCAGATTATTTGTCAAAAGTGACTGATGTTCTTAATAAAGTATTTATTGCAGTAAGTATAATTTCAGCTGTCACTGTTATTATTGGCTTAGTTGTAATTTCAAGTGCAATTATTGTTCAAGGAAAAATTAAAACATTTCAAAATCTTATTTTCAAAATTTTAGGCTTTTCAAAGAAAGAAATTATTATTTCTTCAATTATTGAATTCATAATATCTTTTTTGTCTATAATATTATTTTCTACTATTTTTTCTGCAATAGCATCAAAGTTTATTATTGAAAATATATTTCAACTCAATTGGTTATTCGAATTTGATATATTTTTATATGTTATAATTGGTGTAGGTTTAACAACGCTTTCTCTTATAATATTGACAAACTTTAAATACTTAAGTCCAAAAGTTTATCCACTTGTCAGAAACGAATAATATTTGATAATTTTTATTATTTTTTTAAATTGAAGCTTTTAATGCCTCATAAATTAAATCTTCTGTAGTTTCACCGATGCTTCTATAGACTTCTTTACCATCCTTAAAAATTAATAGAGTAGTCTGATAAAGTACATTAAAAGCATCAGCAATATCTGTATTCATTACATCAAATGAAAAATACTCAATATTATCAAATTTAATATCTGATAATTCACCTTCTTTTTTCGCAGTTTGCAATATTTTCATTTGTTTTGCACAAGATGAACAATATTCTATCCAAGAACTAATCACTATAACTTTCCCCTCAGATTGAGC
>LULO01000390.1_pt1 | contig 16705 bp, 20 predicted proteins | sample 728121 | NCBI WGS metagenome assembly LULO01 (sample SAMN03860287, study PRJNA289734) | marine metagenome | biome: seawater column; feature: ocean; material: water; isolation source: Red Sea water column Station 149 - depth 50m | place: Saudi Arabia: Red Sea | collected 2011-10-15 | depth 50 m | reverse complement strand
ATGATAACGAATATCAAAAAAGTCAAATGATGCTTGACATATTAAACCAAGCCATCAAAGAATATGGTGGAATGACTATGGATCCTACAGCACGAACAGCCAGCCAGGCAATCAGTGCCAAAGGCAAACTAGAAAAAGGTCAAGCACTGACGCCAGATGAAAGAAAAACAATAGCAAAAGTTTTACCCAAAGAAGAAGTACAGGAAGGCGTTGAAGAACAAGCAGAATTAATTTTAGCCGCCAAAGACATGATGGACAAGGTAACTGGATACCTAGAAGATATTGCTTCAATGAAAACTGAAGGAATGTTAGAACTAGCAGTTAGAATAAGAGACGAAATGGGTGCTGAGAAGTCAGACGCTTTCATCCAAAAAATTCAACCAGCATTGGAACAGGCGGAGACTACTTTGGTGCAGACTAGAACCGATCTAGATGCAGGAGTGAGAATACTTACAGGCGAAGAAGCCCCGGCAGATCCAATGGGACTTGACACAATGAATCAAGACGATGATGTTGAAAAAATGTCAGAGCCAGAAGCAGATGAGTTCGGAGCCACTGACGCTGAAGCAGGCGGAGATAAACCAGAAGGCAGAGAACAAAGAGAAAGCCGAGAAAACTTCCAAGAATCAAATAGAATCATCACTAAATTAGCAGGGAGGTAACTCCATGCGTTTTGCTGAATTCCAAAACACAGATAAAGATTTAGAGTCCGCATTAGTTAACACTCTTACAAATATGCGTGGTGATGCCAATGATGACAAAGAGATAGCAACTGTGAGTATGGACGCACTACATCAGCTAATGACAAATTTAGGCTATCCAACTTTCAATTATGATCTATTCAAGAAAATTTACGACAACAGCAAAACATTAAAAAATATTGTAAATGACTTTGATAGAGAAAAAATTATAGTTAACACTGAAAAAGAAGCAGACAAAAATCCAGCCATGGATTTTGATAATCAAGGATCTACCGATACAGTTTCCAAAATGGCCAAGTCCGCTTTGAAAAGAAGACAGTAACTATCTTACACCACAGGTCATCCAACAAGTTTGTAATCTATCATCCATAGACTCCCCATAGATACCGCTTTGTAGCTTTCGGAAAAAGTCACCTTGTAAAATTTGTTCAAGCGTTGCATGATTTATATTAACTGCTTTATGATCATTAATTATTTTTTTTGGTTCGTGCGTGTCTAAATCTCCAAGCCAACAACATGGGCTTACATAACCATTTGCCATAATGTATATTTCATAATTGTTGTTGTGGCAAGAGGCACAATTAATTTTGCCTGTTTCAAAAGTGTTATCAATTTTTATATTTTTGTCCAACTTTACATTGTCATTGTTTGTAAACAGAACTTTAGGTTGGACCGGTTTCTCAAGTTTGTATCCATCTAGTTGTATACTTTGTATGTCGCGATAGTTTCCTTCTGTATCGTAGTCAGTCCATCTTTCACTGAACCTGCTATGAAAGAATCTAAATCCTAACTGTTTTGATAATTGTTTTGCCTGTTCCTCTTCTTTTTGATTATGTTTGAATTTTAAAAACTGCCACCCAGCATAGCCGCCATTGTCGATATAGCTCTTAACGTTTTCCATTAACTTCTGCCATTTTACATTTCGTCTGTGTAAGTGATTACTATGTTCTAGACCATCTATTGCAAAAGTGACCATCACATCTAATTTGGCAAGCTCTGCCCAAAATTCTTTTGATCTTGTTCCGCCATTAGTGTGTAGTGTTAAATCACATGATGAATTGTGTTTTCTAAGCCATTCATATATTTCAAGACACTCAGGATTAGTGGCACCATCGCCATAAGTTCCGCAACTATAAAACTTTTTCAATTGTCCTACTATTTTTGTGCCAATCTTTGTTTGGAAAGTATCCAGAGATGTAAAGGCATTATTGACTTTGTCCTTTACAAGTTTTAAGTCCCAATCATATCTACTACACATAGGACAGGCCGCATTGCAGTAATTGGATAGTTCAGCATTTATGCTGTTAATATTGTCGATTGTTATAAACGCCATATTATAGTATAATTAGTGCAATATGAAAATACCTGAAGATGTCTTAAAAAGCAAAGGCATAACCTTTGTAGAAAAATTTAGTTACAAAGATCTGGCAAAGACTGCCAAGGATGGAAAGAGACACTACAAGACGCCCGATGGTAGAACCATTCCGAGTGTAACAACAGTACTGAGTTCAACAAAAGATATGACCCATTTACACGAGTGGAGGAAAAGGATAGGCCTGGCCAAGGCTCAACAAATTACAACTGAATCTGCTAACATAGGTACAGTGATGCACAAGAGTCTAGAAAAACACGTCAAGGGCGAAGCACGTAGGCCCGGAAGTAATTTAATACATCAGAAAGCACACAAAATGGCCAACATAATAATCGAACAAGGCTTGAATGATGTTAGTGAAGTTTGGGGTTCAGAAGTTTCATTGTTTTATCCTGAGTTGTATGCGGGCACAACTGATCTAGTGGGAGTATACAAAAATAAACCAGCCATCATGGACTTCAAGCAAAGTAGGAAACTTAAAAAGAAAGAATGGATAGAAGATTATTTTTTACAGTTGGTTGCTTATTCAGAGGCCCATAACAAAGTTCATGGCACAAAAATATCTAGCGGGCGGGTGTTTATATGCACACAAAACAACGAATATCAAACATTTGAAATCGATGACTACGAAAAGTGGCAGGGCAAATGGTACGCCAGATTAGAACAATATTACAAGTCTATCCTTTAATAAATAACAATTGAAATGGCAGTAGTACAGATATCTCGAATACAACACCGAAGAGGATTGGCAACAGATCTACCACAACTAGCGGCAGGAGAGCTAGGGTGGGTAGTTGACCAACAAAGATTATACATTGGAAACGGCAAAGTTTCTGATGGCGCACCTGCCGTAGGAAACACAGAGATAATAACCTCAGCTAGTTCTAGTTTCACAACAGCATTAAGTTATGTGTACAAAGGATACCTTGGTGACTCAACGCCGATAGTTACAGGAGCCTCTGGTGCCTTTACAAGAACTGCCCAACAAAAATTAGATGACTTTGTGTCTGTAAAAGACTTTGGAGCGTTGGGTGATGGTTCAACAAATGATACCGCGGCCATACAAAGAGCCCTCGATGAAGTTTATTGTGACACAGACAAAGACGACGAAAGAGCAAGAAGAATAATTTATTTTCCAGGTGGAGATTATAGAACAAACGCAAGTTTAAAGATTCCACCTTTTGCAAATTTAAAAGGAGAAGGACCTGGCAAAACTGTAATTGAACAGTCGGGTGGTAACGCTCCGGTGGCAGTGTTTCAAGACGATGAAAAACAAGTTTATGGATCAATAGGTGGAAGTTCAGCAACTACACCAACAAACATTAACATCGAAGGCATCACTTTCAAAAACGGTGAAGCCTATGGTGGTGTATCTATCGATAATGCCACAAACGTGAGATTCGAAAGATGTGAATTCAAAGGAACTTACGCAAGTGGTGGAGATGACAATACTAATTCAAAAGGAGTAACTGTAAGGTCTACAACAGCATTACCTTGCCAAGACATAGTTTTTGACGCTTGTTTATTCAGCAAGTACGCAAGGTTGGTTGATCTTTCACAGGACAGTACCAACGTAAAATTTGTTAACTGTGATTTCAAAACTTCAGTTTATGGAGTCATAATAGGTGACGAATTAGATTTATCTACAAGTGGTAGCACAGTAGGACCTAAGGACATTAAAATATCTAACAGCCAGTTTCAAGCAATTGGTAAAAATGGTATTTTAGTTAAAGCCGCAAGTTCTGCCGCTGATGGTACAGGTGGAGAAATAAGAAACATCGTAAGTTTTGCAAATTACTTTGCCCAAGATGTTGGCACAAATTTCGACACACCTGATTCTACAGTTGCAATAAGTCCAATCATACAATTTAATGTAGACGAATGCCAAAGTATTGCAGATTATTTTGATGGCACACAAAGAAGACATCATGAAATTAATCCAATTCCAGAAGTACAAGGAATCGGAGTTAACAAAAGACCAATAAGACAAGTTTCCTTAATAGACAATCAATCGGACGCCGCCTTACTCATACAACTGCCGGCACTTGCAGGTAAGAGTATTAAAATAGATTACAAAATGGAACGAAGCGGAAACCTTAGAACAGGTACCCTTTGCATAAGTGCATCAACCAGCGGAGTTGCCTATCACGATGACTTCGTGGAATCAGACGGAGATGTGGGAGTTACCCTTTCAGCAGTGCTTTCTAATCTTGACTCAACGGCTGGTAATGAAACGGTAGACGTAAAATATGTTACTACGGACGACAGTTCAGCAGTTACCATGGATTACGTGGTTACTGAAATGGTTTAACCATTAGTTGTAATAGCCTATAATTCTTCTAGACATAGTTTTTATCTTGTTTTATAATAGCACTTTACGATTAAAACAAATATGAAAGCAACAATGTCAGAATTAAAAACTCCAGTATATAAAAAAAATAAAATAAATACTGTTTTTCAAAATAACAAATTAAACGGAAACACAAATCTTATTATGCCATCTCTCAACACGTCGTCTATCCAAGTTCAAAAACGAGATGGAAGGAAAGAACTTTTAGATATCAATAAAATTCATTTCGTGGTTGAAGAAGCTTGTGATGGCTTGGCAGGTGTTAGTGCATCTCAAATTGAAATGAATGCAAACATCCAATTCTATGATGGCATCACAACAAAAGATATACAGAATGTTTTGGTAAGATCCGCAAATGATTTAATCTCATTGGAGTCACCTAATTATCAATACGCCGCGGCAAGATTATTGTTGTATGATGTAAGGAAAGAAAGTCATGGTGCGTATGAATATATGCCATTGCTAAAATTAATTTTAAGAAATATTAGACTTGGTGTTTATGATAAAGGCATTTTGGAAAAGTACACAAAAACAGAAATTAAAAAATTCAACACTTGGATAAAAAGAGACAGAGACTTAAGATTCACTTATGCAGGACTTAGACAAGTTGTTGACAAGTATCTTGTGCAAGACAGATCAACAGGACAGTTGTATGAAACTCCACAAGATATGTATATAATGATCGCGGCAACTTTGTTTGCTGACTATCCAGAGAAAGTGAGGATGAACTATGTTAAAAAATATTATGATGCGATTTCATTACATAAGATCAATATACCAACGCCGGTTATGTCGGGCGTTAGAACGCCTATCAGACAGTTTGCAAGTTGCGTACTCGTTGACAGCGACGACACTTTGCCTAGCATTTTTTCTAGCGATATGGCCATTGGTCTTTATGTGGCCCGTAGGGCGGGGATTGGTATCAACGCAGGCAGGATCAGAGGCATCAATTCAAAAATAAGAGGTGGTGAGGTTCAACACACAGGAGTGATTCCGTTTCTTAAAAAATTCGAATCCACTGTGAGGTGTTGTACGCAGAATGGTGTGCGTGGTGGAAACGCAACTGTTCACTTCCCAATATGGCATCCTGAGATCGAAGATATACTTGTTCTAAAAAACAATAAAGGCACAGAAGATAACAGAGTGAGACGTATGGATTACTCAATACAAATATCGAAATTGTTCTATGAAAGATTTATGAACGATGAAGAAATTACTTTGATAAGTCCACATATGGCTCCCGGACTATACGATGCATTTGGCACAGAGAAGTTTGATGCCTTATATCTGAAATACGAAAAGGACTCTACTATACCTAAGAAAAAAGTCAAGGCACAAGATTTATTTTTTGATCTGTTAAAAGAAAGGGCGGAAACAGGAAGAGTCTATATAATGAACATGGATCATTCCAACTCCCACTCTAGTTTTAAAGACAAAGTTTCGATGAGTAACTTATGTCAAGAAATTACATTACCCACGACACCAATACAACACATAGATGACGATCAAGGAGAAATAGCTCTTTGTATACTTTCTGCCATAAATGTTGGAACCTTAAACAACGTAGACGAATTACAAAATTTATGTGATCTTAGTGTGAGAGCTTTAGACTGCATTATAGACTATCAGAACTATCCTGTTAAGGCCGCGGAAGTTAGCACAAAGAAAAGAAGAAGCCTTGGCATAGGTTATATCGGACTTGCACATTACTTGGCAAAACAAGGATACAAATATAATCAAAAAGGTGCTTGGGAGAGTGTTGACAGACTATCCGAAGCATTCCAATATCATTTGCTTAGAGCAAGTTGTAACTTGGCCAAAGAAAAAGGCAAGTGTGAAGGATTCGACAGAACAAAATCCGCAGATGGGCAACTGCCAATAGATCACTACAAAAAAGAAGTTGATAAAATTGTTCCACACAAACAGAGAATGGCTTGGGAAAGTTTAAGGAAAGATATTTTAAAATATGGATTGAGACATTCAACACTGTCGGCACAGATGCCATCAGAAAGTTCTTCAGTTGTAAGCAATGAAACAAATGGTATTGAACCACCAAGAGCATTGTTATCAATAAAGAAAAGTAAAAAAGGACCATTGAAACAGATTGTACCAGGCTTTCCAAAACTTAAAAATGAATACACTTTACTATGGGATATGCCTAATAACGAAGGATACATAAACATTGTGGCAATGATGCAAAAATATTTCGATCAAGCAATATCAGGAAACTGGAGTTACAATCCATTACACTATGAAAACAATGAAGTACCATTGAGTGTTATGGCCCAAGATATGCTAAATGCGTATAAGTATGGATGGAAAACTTCATACTATCAAAACACATACGACTTCAAAGGTGAAGAAGAAGATGTGCAACCAGCAGGCCTCGGAGCAGTTGTAGAAGACGACGGTGAAGATGTTGAACTTGAACTAAAAGACGATGTTCAAACAAACAAGGTGTCTGAGGATGACGGAGAGTGTGAGGCTTGTACAATTTAAATTATGGCAAAAACAGTTTTTAACAGAGAAGATATAGACTTTACGAAAGAGCCCATGTTCTTTGGTGAAGGACAAAACGTTCAAAGATACGATGTGTTCAAGTATCCACAGTTTGACAAATTGAACCAAACAATGATTGGATACTTTTGGAGACCTGAAGAAGTTTCATTACAGAAGGACAGAGCAGACTTCCAAAACTTCAGGCCTGAACAAAAACACATATTCACATCAAACTTAAAATACCAAACACTATTGGACAGTGTGCAAGGGCGTGGACCTAGTCTAATGTTCCTACCTTATTGTTCCAATCCTGAGCTGGAAGGATGTATTGTTACTTGGGACTTCTTTGAAACTATTCACAGCAGATCTTACACACACATCATAAAAAATGTTTATCCAGATCCAGCAGAAGTGTTTGACACAATATTAAATGACGATGAAATATTAAAGAGAGCAAAATCTGTTACAAAAAATTATGATGTGTTTGGCTCAGCCGCAGAAGATTATTTTGTTAAAGGCAAAGGTGACATACTAGATGTAAAAAGAAAATTGTATCTAGCAATGATAAATGTTAACCTATTAGAAGGCCTAAGATTTTATGTATCATTTGCTTGTACGTTTGCTTTTGGTGAACTTAAACTTATGGAAGGTTCGGCAAAAATACTTTCATTGATTGCTAGAGATGAGGCAACACACTTAAACTTATCCACACACGTTATCAAAGCATGGCAAAAAGGTGACGACAAAGAAATGACAAAAGCCATGAAAGGACAAGACAAAATTGTTCTACAGATGTTCAAGGACTGTGTTGAAGAAGAGAAAGCATGGGCAAGGCACTTGTTTAAGGATGGATCTATTATTGGGTTGAACGAAAAACTATTAGGTCAGTATGTTGAATTCATAGCAAACAAAAGATTAAGAGCACTAGGATACGATCCAATATATGATATACCGGCATCACAAAATCCTCTTCCATGGACACAACATTGGTTGAGCTCGAAAGGTATGCAGGTGGCACCACAAGAGACTGAAGTCGAAAGTTACATAGTTGGTGGTATAAAACAAGATATCAAGAAAGACCAATTCAGTAAATTTAAACTGTAATTACAATTTTTTCGTTAGATCACTTCATAATATTAGCAGATAATTTTACTCAATAAATATCTACATGAGTATACCAATAGCAAGAAAAGGTGACAGAGAAGCAGTTCACTGTACAACTCCATTTCGAAAACAATGTTTTAGATCAGTGTTCGCAAATGGCATTCCTGTTTCTGGACATGGGCATAGGAACTCAACACACTTGAAACCAGGCTTCCCTAAATGTAGACCTCACAACTTTAGATTAAGAGCAACACAAAATACTGTCTTTGCTGAGGGCATACCTGTAGGTAGAGTTGGTGACCCAACTTGTACAAGAGTTGTCCAAGGTTCACCTAATGTGTTCGTAGGAGGTTAAGGTGGCAGTAAACCAAGGACTTAAATCACTAGCAGGAAGTTCACCAGAATTTTCCAATCAACACGTTCAAAATTTAATAAACAACGCCGAAACTAGTTTTGCTGTCAATCAAAGGACTTTACACAAAACAATCGATGACAGCGTTGTCCTTACTGAATCTCAAAGGAATACAGTATTAGAAAGTTTAAATGTTCAACCTCACTTAAACTTTGGAAGATTATTTCATGACCTTGATGTGCATTCTTTGAATTTGATAAATGGATCACTTGGAGAGCCAAGAACAGGAGGAGATGCATCTACCTTTTTGGATCAGATGCAGTCAGTTCAGTCATTTGTAACTGTTATACCTTTGGTGCTTGGACATACCGCCGACGCTATTAACAAAGGAGTTACTGGACATTTTGGCACAGTCAACGGATCAATTAATGCAAATATGGAGGACATAGCAAAAAATATTTTACTCATAGATTCTTTGTCCGCCGGAGATAGCGACTTGTTAATAAAAGGCACGGCTATAATAACAGCAATTAATAATTTACAAAGTTTTATGAATTCTTTGGATGGTAGTACCGCTTTTGATCAAAGCACATTTGATACTAGAAGAACTGCATATGAAACAGCCGCAAACAACATGAACACTAAATTAGCCGGTGGACAGTTTGTTGACATATTAGCTTCTTTCAAAACTAACACCACTGCGGTAAGAGATCAAATTAATCTAGAAGTAACAAATTTAGGATCCATTGATACCTTTGAGAAAAGTTTGTCGGAAACTAGTCAGTTCCAAACATTAGCTGGTGACAGTGAGATGAGAAACTTGATAACACAAACTTCGACCAATGCAAATTTCATAGACTACTTTAATAACTACTCAACCCGTTTTAACAATAGTCATCCTATCTTCAGCGATGTCTCGGACAGTTCTATCGAAGATAAGGTAAATGAGATTTTAAAATTAAAGAACCTTCCGGATGTAACAAATTCCGAAGACTTCGATTCTGTAGCTGAAAAGGCCACTAGAGACAGTCGTTTGAAAACAAGACTAGAAACAACAAATAAAACCTCCGAGGATATAATCAGGAAAGCGGCCGAACTATTGGCCATAAGGGATCTAAATAGATCATTATTTGCTATCAGTAAGAGCTTATTGGAAAATATGAATGAGCACGATAAGGCTGAGATCAAAACCCAGATCGAACAAAGTCAAAATATAGAAACTTTAAGTTAATTATTTTAATTGAACTGTGGCACCCTGCTCTTCAAGTGCTTTCTTTATTTCTTCAGCTTCGGACTTTTCTATGTCTTCTTTGACTGCTTTTGGCAATCCTTCAACAAAGTTTTTGGCTTCTAAGAGTCCAAGTCCTAGTATCTCTTTTACTTTTTTAAGCACAGAGATTTTTTTACCTTCTCCAAATCCTGTAAGCATTACCGTTGCTGTTGATTTGGCCTCTACTGGTGCTTCAGTCTGTGGAGCCATCATGCCCGCTGTTGCAGTTACTCCCCATTCCTTTTCAAGTTTATTTGCAAGGTCTGCCGCTTCTTGTAGGGTAAGTTTACCTAATTGTTCTACTAATGCATTAATATCAGCCATTACTTTCTCTTTCTGTGTCGACCCATGTACCAGTCACCTGGCTCATAGTTCCAACGTTTACCATGATGTCCTCTGATATCACAGTACCACATTCTCAGTCTAACGATAAGTTTTTTGTAAAATAATAGCATATAACTAATTTATCTATCTAGCTTCTTTTTCCGGCCCATAGGCACTTTAACAGATCTTGACACTAAGGTGCCTTTTCTATTTGTGTATTCTACATTTACCGATCTAGTACCTTTTGGAAGTTCATTTTGTATCTTTTTTATTATTTTTTTGAAACTAAGGCCGTCCTCTGTCTTAGAAAATTCTTTGCCATCTGTAACTTTTATGGACAGTTTCCTCTTGCTCCTGCTATCTAATAATGGTTGGAATGCTTTATCTACTAATTCTTGACTCATGCTTCATTATATAATGCAAACAGTTTTTTGTCAACTAAATTAAAAAGTTCTCTTGTACTGCCACAGGTCAATATTTCTCTCGTAAATGTCCTCCATGGCCTTAAATTTATCTTCGCAGTTTGACCAATGCACAATGTAATTTTGTATGCAAGGCTTCCTAAAGTTTTCATATGTAGGAAAACTATGCTGACCCGCACAGGACGATAGGACCAAAAATAGTATTAGCCAACGCATACAAATATTTTACTGATTATAGTATCAGAGTCAAGTTGTATTTGACAGGTAAATGGTAATCATTTATAATTAAAGCGTAGACGTTGAAGTTGTGCAATAGTTTCGACGGACGTGGGTTCGATTCCCACCACCTCCACCATAACTAGGTTTTTTGGTGGCTTACGTAATCCCTTCCGGGGGTGACCAGGTATCGACGTGTTATGAAAACACGATGGAGTTTACCAGTATAATCTCTGTAAAAGATTAAATTTACAAATGCTAATAAGAAAGCATTAAGATTCGCAGACTTGACAGTAATGCCAACAAGCGGATCTGCATTGAGATTAGCGGCCTAGTCCACTAACTCGGGGTTGGCAACTTACCTGGCAACAGAAAAGTTGCTCGAATATGTACACAGTTATTGAAGGAATACACAGAGACCCTAACAATATAAAGACTATAAGAAAGTCAACGAAGAAAACTTATGGGCCTTTCAAAAATAAAAGAAAGGCAGATGCCTTGGCAATGGCACTAATACAAAAAAATGTTGACGACTTCTATCATAGAGCTTGGGTAATTAAAAAACATAGTAGCACTTAATTTGTAATCATTCGAACCTAAATAAAAGTACTAGGGGGAAGTGTGTGTATCGGTCTACAAGAAATAAAAAACGTAAAGCCAAGGTGTGGACTAAGATCAGGAAACCAGCACCAAAAGTTCCTGACTTGACTTGTCCTGCGATTGATGAACTGCAACAATTGATAGCTCACCTCTATGACAACAATCTTAAAATTACCAATACAAGATGTAAAGGTATGCAACGCAAGTTGGAAAGATTAAGAAGTGCCAACGAGGCTCTTCGAGACTCCGGAATATATTGGCACGACGCCGCCAAAGATCTTTGCAAAAAATACATTGACAATTAAACAATCTGTGCTATAATGTAGGACGTTGAGATGACACTCTTTGAGTGTTTTATTCTCATAACTTTTTTATAGGAGACACATGAACGAACAAACAGTTAAGACACTTCGTCAGGTAGTGGACGAATTTTACAAAGATGGTGAAGAAGAAGTAGCCAATTTCAAGACAAGAATAAAAACAGCCAAGGACAGACTACAAGAATTACAGAAAGATTCCGAGATGCTATTGCCACAAGGCATAACACAGGTAGCAATCAATGATGATCTTTGCTTTAACTATAGTGTACAACGTGACCTAAGGCCATCACACGTGGTAAGAATATGTGAAAAATTTGACCCGAGAGTGGTGAGGCCTGCTTCAGCTGTAAGACGAAACGGCAAATATTATTTGTTTGATGGACAACATACTTCCGTTGCGTTGGCCGTGCTAGGATTCAAAGCCATTCCTATGACTTGGGTTGAAACTTCTCATCAAAGTTTTGATGCCATTGCATTTGAAATATTAAATGATACAGGTATCCTAAGAGCGGGCACAGAAGAGATTCATAGAGGACTAATACACAGATGGAACAACGATCCTAACGCAAACAATGACAGAAATAACCCAAGGGTAAAAACTGCCTGGACAGTAGATACTCTGTTTAAGAAGTGTCAAATAGATCTTGAGCCTAAACGTGTGAGAAAGAGTCCCGGCAAGTGTGGACCAAACAAACATTATTTCTCACATCAGGTAACGCAGATGTTCTTGAACAGATACTAAATGCAATCAAGGAACACTACGGGGACGAAGACGGAGGCGAGATCAACCAAGGCATATACATAGGACTTGTAAAGATGTATGCTTTGGCAAAAGAAGATGGATCAACAAAATTTTTGCCTCCGGACTGGATAACAAGAATTTTGTCAGCACTAGGAAAAATTTGTGGAAGAAATGCACAAGGCATACATTCTGCCGCCAAAAAGCAATGGCAACACACAAGAGGTACTTCTTGGGACGCACCAGTGGCAATGAGCACATTGATGAGAGAAGCATATCTTCTTTATGCTCCGGAAGAGGATCAGTTCAATCCGCCACATGAACCAAAAGTGGCAATGGGGCTAATGAGCAATGATATTTGTGCGGAGTTCAAACCATTCTATAAAAATGTTGCAACGGTATAAACTTTTAGATTCAAAGACCCAAAGGAAGTTGACTTTCAAAAGAAGTAGTCCAACAACTATAGAATCAGATTGCACAATACTAGATAAGTTTAAAAGTGATCTATTAAGTGAGAACACAGCCAGAGACATCAAAGGAAAGTATTTTTATTTCCTACAAAGGTATCTTCGTGACACGCAAAAAGAAAAATGCAAACCACACCAGGCACACTATTTTGCAGTGGATCTGACAGATGGAAAAAAACATTTAGAACACCCTATACCGCAAAATAAAATACTAGAAGCATATCTCGACAATGACATCAGTGCCTTGGAATCGATTTATATGCCATTGTGTCTAATCAACGACTTTGACAAGCACTACCTACAGGGAGAATGGGAACACAACGCAACTTGGGAACTGCCTTTTATGAGATACAAACTTGCTGGATTGAAAACACAAATAAAAAATTTACGTGGTGATGTGATTGACCCTACAACTTGGACCATGGAAGATCACTTTGATATGTTAGGAATCACCGTAGGCTAACAACACACCTCTTGCACTGGCTCCATCATAAACCAAACTATGCACAAACTCACAGTTGTTGATCAATACAGGTTTGGATATATCTATTAGTCCGGCCCTGGCAAACTTAAATTTTATTTTGTCGGTGTCGCCTTTCAACACGCAATACAATTGACTTGCACCCTCCATGTACGGCAATCCATCTTCATAGGTGAAGTCATCCTTGTGTACGTTTAAAAAGCTACGTGGATCCATCTCCACATATTGTATTTGTAGAACCTTTTTAAAACCTACTTGTCGCATAAAGTCGGCCAGTGTTTTGTTTTTTAATGTATCAACATCTACTAATGGCAAAGTTGGCTTGGGCTTGAGGCTCTTGCACTTGGCATTACCATAAAATTTTATATCATTAAATGTAAGATCTTCGTCCAACGATTCTAACAATTTATTTTTGTCGAACTCAACTGAGTCCAATGTTTTGAATGGTATAGACTTCTTCTTTTCGTATGACCACCAGTATGGGCCTGCACCTCTGGCAAAAAAGTTTCTTACACTTCGCTTTGCCCAATAAGGAGCAATGTCATTGTATGATTCTGTTTTTAAATACTTCCTATTAAGTTTGGTCCAACGCAAAAGATCATCCTGTGCGATACACATAAACACTCTCTCCATAAGAACACTAAGGTCTCCATGTAACCATATTTCATAAAAATCTTCTATCTGTTGTCCAGAGTTTAGTATGTGCAGAATACTTTCGTTGTTTATTTTTATATCTTGAATGTTCCTACGATCAGTTTTAATTTTTAACTTAATCCATTTGTGTTCGATCTCAAATTTTTTTCCAACTTTGGTAAATGTCCGATCGAGGTCGATATAACTAATATCTTCAATGGGATCTTTGGTAATGATTTCGATCATACTGCTATTTAAAAGCACATTGACAACTGTAATAATTTTGCTACAATACGTATTATGGAAACAAAAATGGACAAACTTCTTCGAGAAATTAAAAAACTTCAGAAGCAGATCGATGATCTGGACTCTAGGCTGAATGCCCATATTGATTTCATTGAAAAAGTTTATGTCCCTTTGCAGAAAAGCATTGATAGATTTAAAAAATTTTTTAAATGAGTTTAAGAAATTGGATGATAGACACAGCGTCGATATTGTTCGACGATAGTAAAAATGATTTAAGAGCCTTGCCCAAAACAGTAAGGCTCCAGATACTGCTCACTTTGAGCTTTATATGGTCAACTGTGTTCTCTATCTTTATTTTTAGTTTTGCAACTTTTATATGGGGCTGGTTGGGTATCTTTCTATCTCATTTGGCTTTGATAATTGTAAGTTATTACACTTTCAAAACATTTCACAATGCAAAGAAAAGATATCCATATAAATTTAAAGGTTATCATTCTACTGGCAGAGCCAGAGGCGGTATGATTGGACTTGATGGATCTAGAGTCCAGTGGGATGAAAATGACCCAGGAGGAGAACACGAATGATAAGATTAATAATTTTAATTGCTTTCTTTGTATTTTTCTTTAGTAGGGGATTGGATGTATTAACAAGGTCCGATAATCATTATTCAATTGAATATTCAGGACCGGATACAACCACAGAGCACAGATGGAACAAAGCGAGAGGAGAATAAATGGCTTTTGATATAATTTTATTAACAATTATGATAGTGTTATTAGGATACGCATCTATTGAGTTATTTGCAGTAAAGCAATACCTTAATAGAGTAACAAAACGGTTCCAAGAAATAAGTAAAGCACTAACAAAATTATCCAAAGATTTGAATAAAAAATGACTTTAGGGTACGGAATATTATTGCTACTGCTTGGACTAGGTGCGACCGTTATGGTGTTTGGAGTCTATTTGTATATTGAACAAAAGCAAATGGAGAAAATGCATCCACCAAAGAAAGAACCTAATCCATTAGATAGATTTAATGAAAGAAATGAATAACGAAGAACCAAAACATAAGCCGGTTAAAACAAATAAGGTTGCTGAAAACACATCACCATTTACAGGTGTGCTTGGTTGGCTAGACAATCGACTACCTATTTTCAGAATGTTCAAACACGAATATCTGGATTTTCAAGTGCCAAAAAATTTAAATTACTGGTGGAGTTTTGGTGCAATATTAACTTTTACTTTACTAGGACTGATAATCACAGGATTAGTTTTAGGAATGCATTACAAACCTAGTGTAACAGAAGCATTTGGATCAGTGGAAAAAATTATGCGTGATGTCAACTATGGTTGGCTGATTAGATATGCTCATATGAACTTGGCGTCCTTTTTCTTTATAGCAGTTTATCTCCATATGTTCCGCGGACTTTATTTTGGATCATACAAAGAACCTAGACAGTTGATGTGGATACTTGGGATAATAATTTATTTTTTAATGATGGCCACGGCGTTTCTAGGATACACATTGCCATGGGGACAAATGAGTTATTGGGGTGCCACAGTTATAACCAGCTTGTTCAGTGCCATACCTTTGGTTGGTGAATCAATAACACATTGGCTTTGGGGATCATATGCAGTAGATGATCCAACACTAAACAGATTTTATGTGTTGCACTGGTTGATTGCGTTTCTAATAGTGGGCGTTGTAGTTTTCCATGTTATTGCCCTACACATGACAGGATCAAATAATCCCATGGGAGTTGAGCCCAAGGATACAAGAGACACAGTATCTTTCCATCCATTTGTTACTTCAAAAGATTTATTTGCATTTTTAGTTTTCATGACTTTGTTTATTGCATTTTTATTTTTCCTACCAAACTATCTTGGTCACCCGGACAATTACATAGAAGCAAATCCGTTGGTTACTCCGGCCCACATTGTACCTGAATGGTATTTCTTACCATGGTATGCTGTCTTAAGAGCTATACCAGATAAACTTGGTGGAGTAATTGCAATGGTATCTGCAATTGGAGTAATGGCTTTATTACCATGGCTAGACTTATCAAAAATAAGATCATCTGTGTTCAGACCTATATGGAAACAGTTTGTATGGATTCTTGTAGCAGACTTTTTCTTATTGATGTACTGTGGGGCCATGCCAGCAGAAGAACCATTCATAACATTAAGTAGAGTTGGAACTGCATATTGGTTTGCATTTTTCTTAATCATTGCACCAGTTGTTGGCCTTGTTGAAAAACCAACACCCCCACCGTTGGCTATACACCTACGAAATAAAGACCCAATTAGCGGCAAAAAATAACCGTTGACATATTTCCAAAATTTGCTATAATAGTAGTAATCAAGTTTGGTAAAGCCCTCACTTGTCTAAATAACCAGACCGCATTTACGGTATGCATTTGGAAGCCCTGTAAAGGGCGAGACTTTACCAGAACTTGATGTATTATGCCAAGCGAAAAAACACAGCAATTACTAGATAATTTAAAACAGATTAGAGCACCCAAGAAAAAACAACCTATCATAATCCCTATAACAAACCAGTATGGAGAAGACTCCAAAGGTAGACCGATCTATATAGATAGGATATACGG
>LULO01000624.1_pt1 | contig 16734 bp, 14 predicted proteins | sample 728121 | NCBI WGS metagenome assembly LULO01 (sample SAMN03860287, study PRJNA289734) | marine metagenome | biome: seawater column; feature: ocean; material: water; isolation source: Red Sea water column Station 149 - depth 50m | place: Saudi Arabia: Red Sea | collected 2011-10-15 | depth 50 m | reverse complement strand
GTCATAGCTGCAACCACAAATGGTAGAGCACCTCCAATCAACAGTCCTACGACTACTAAAGGATCAGTAAGAGTTAGCTGGTTAGCTTGTAATCCAGCAGCAGTTGCGTATGCAGCAAATAGAGCCAAAGCAGTTAGGGCAGCACTCCCAATTGCAAACCCCTTTCCAATTGCAGCTGTTGTATTTCCTATACTATCTAATCCATCAGTTATTTCTCTTACTTCGGGCCCTAACTCACTCATCTCCGAAATACCGCCTGCATTATCTGCCACAGGACCATATGCGTCTACAGTCATCGTAACACCTACAGTAGCTAACATACCCATTGCAGCCATAGCAATACCATACAAACCGTGTGTAGCAGTTGCATCATCTGGCAAAGTCATTATATGATTGGCAGCAAAAATTCCGCCCGCAATAAGAATTATTGGTAAGAATGTAGACATCATTCCGACTGAAAGTCCAGCTATGGCATTGGTGGCAGGACCAGTCTGACTCATTTTTCCTATATGTGGTATTGCTTTAGGTTTTATTCCAAATACATCTTCAATTCCGGTGTAATATTCAGTTACAAGCCCAATCAATATTCCTACTAATGACCCTATAACAACTGCAATCATCGGCTCAGTCCCTGTATCTAGTCCTAAAAGATAAATTCCCAGCCAACCTACTAACCAAAATAGGCCCGCAGCAATGAATGTTGTATTTCTAAGTGCAGCTGCAGGATCTCCAGATTTTAGTAAATTCATACTAAATACTCCAATAATTGAAGCGCCATAACCCACAAGACCCAAGAAAATTGGAAGAACTATATAGTGGGATGACATATCATTGGAAGCTTGCGCAATTACCATTGCAGCAATAATTGAACCCACAAATGATTCGAATATGTCTGCACCCATTCCAGCAACATCTCCAACGTTATCACCTACATTATCGGCAATTACTCCTGGATTTCTTGGATCATCTTCTGGAATTCCAGCCTCAACTTTTCCTACTAAATCCGCTCCAACATCCGCAGCTTTTGTGTAAATTCCTCCTCCAACTCTTGCAAACAATGCAATTGATGAAGCTCCCATCCCAAATCCTGCTATATTCTGAACTTTATCTCCTGTTCCTAGCCAAATAGACATTATAGAAATCCCAAGAAGTCCAAGACCACCCACAGATAGTCCCATAACAGCTCCACCGTTATATGACACCTCAAGAGCCGACGCTTGTCCACCATCGGAAGCAGCCATTGCCGTTCTTCCATTTGCTGACGTGGCAGCTCTCATTCCGATAAATCCAGCAATAACTGAAGCTGCTGCACCTGCTAGAAAAGCCCCTACCGTTTCGATACTGGTATCTGGATTAACAAACAATAATCCTGCTACGATCACTATAAATATCGCAAGATATCTATATTCAGCAAACAAAAATGCCATTGCACCTTCTCTAATTTGCTGAGTTATATCTGCTACAGTGCTGTTTTCTATCTTTATTTTCTCTATTTGAGAGTACAGTAACGCAGCAATTGCAAGTCCAATTACTGCAGTTCCAGCTGCCAAAAGGGGTATTTCATCTATCATCCTATCACCAAATTGCACCGGCGACCTAAGTTGCCTATTTAATTCGAATCCCCGATTTTTGAAGAAGATGCAAATCTCAATTACCTAATGCAATATCCGCAAAAGATTCTAGAATTCCAGCTCCATCATGATCTCGTTGGAATGAATCAAGCTCTTCTTTTGAAATATGGCCCCATTCAAATGCCCTCTCTACTCTGGCCTTGGCAGCTTCAGGATGGAATTGAACTCCCCAAACAGGTAAAGGAACTCCCTGCTGATCATTTACTCTAATTGCAGTAATTTCATTATGATCTGTATATCCGAGTAAAGTACAATTTTCTGGGATGGACATTACATGCTCCCTATGTGTAAATAACACTACTGGAGATTCATTTTCTCTTTTTCCACGAAGCGAGAATAATTCATCAACTTCTCCCCTTTTAGTCAACGATAAATCCCAAACACCATTTGATAGTTCCGCAAATCTTGAAATTTTAGAACCAAGAGTATGGCAGAGTAACTGATGACCAAAACAAATACCTAGTGTGGGAATTTCTAAGTTTATCGATGCCCTCAATAGGGACGCACTATATTCCATCCAAGATTCCCACATTGTCACATTTCTCCTGGAACCCGAGCAAATTACTGCATCAACATCAATTTTATTCAGCCATTCACTCATTAATTCATCATTTGAATGGTAAGGCATGGCGATCCTCATGAAATTTACATTATTTTTATTAATCTCTATTTCACAACTAATCCAAAACTGAAAATCTTCATCCCATAGGGGGACATCTTTTTTTTCGAGATAAACTTCGCCCAATTTTTGCGCATCCTTTCCAATTTCACAAGATTGCATTTGTGGGGTAACAAGTAATACTTCAACATCGCCAAATTCCGCGAAAGGTTTGATTATCTCTTGATTTCCACCATGCCCGAATTCTGATCTTTCAACAAGTAAGTCGAAAATCAACACTCTAGATTGAATCTCCATGGTAATCGGAAGGGGCAAGACTTTGAAAGCTAATCCTCACACCATTAATCATACTATGGTAGACAAGCAGCTAATTTTAGATTCGGTTGGACCTGTTCAAGCAGTTCTAGATGCACACGATGGTGTAGTCAATGTTGTTGATACTACTGATGGGGTAATTATGATTTCATTAGAAGGCGGCTGCACAGGTTGTAGCGCGACGCCAATGACTGCAATGCAAATTTACTATTCTCTGATGAAGTTACAAGAAGTCGAAGATGTAGTATTCGTAAATGGGGAGTTGCCTGCATATATGCGTGCATTTATTGATGATAAGCTAAATTCAGAATAAGTAAATTTGTACAACTTTACTTCTTTAATCTTGGATATGATCCCTTTTGGATTTCAGTTCCCTTTATGTTCATTATAGAAGCTATAGCCACAATTATCGATATAACTGCAAATGGCCTAGCAATATTCCTTGATCCCCAAAGCTCACCACCAGAATAATGTACTACAAAAAGAAGAACCGATGAAGATATACAGATGGATGCAATAACTCTCTGTGTAAATATCTCATTTTGGGTTGTTTTTGAGAGAGTCCCAATTGACATCCAAAGTATCATTGCAATTCCACACATTCCCAATGAGATACTCTCTAGCATCTCAACCAACTCCATAATCCGAACGAGTCGGAACTAGCTTGTCTAAGTTTCCCGATAAAACACTCTATATGGTATAAATAATGTCCACAATCATGGTCGGAATTGGACCAAGGTCTAGATGGTCAAATAGGGATGACTCATCTTACAAATATAATAGTGATGACTCTGAATTACTATCAGATAAATTCAGGACTAAGAAATCAAATACTAAAAAGATGGGATATAACAGCAATTATTCTTCTACCAAAAAATATGCAGGTTCTAAACTATACTTGATTTCTCAATTATCTGGAATTTCATTTTTGATTATTTTCTTTTCAGGATTAAATAATACATCTCCAGATTTTTCAAACATTTCTTTGTGGGGACTAAACTGGAAATCTAGTTCAAATGTGCTTATTTTATTATTTTCTGTCGGCCTAGTATATATCTTGAGTATTTTTAGAATAGTTATTTCAGGTAAAGTTCCAAAGAAAAGAAAAAAGAAAACTCGTAATCGCTTAATTATCTACATTTTAATATCATTATACATTTATATCAATTATAATTAAAATAGAGCAATACACTTGAATCTAGACATCTTCGCGTTGTTAGAATAGCATGCATCCAGCCGGAAGATTATTCATAGTTTTAGGAATTATCATGCTATCTGTAAGTGTTGCAATTATCCTATTCGATATCGATATTTCTTTAGAAGATTCAGAACAATCCAAAGTTGAAGAAAATCCAAACTTTGAATTCTCTGGACAAATTGGTAATATCACATTCGATTCAGAAAATGATGAAGATATTCTCGGATGGAGGTTATATGTTCTTGGAAATTATATTGATAGTGATAATAACTCAAAATGGGATTCCTGTCAGGATCTAGAGCTTTTTATTTGGATTCAAGGAACTGAAAAACCTGTAAAATCAGATGAAACAATGAATATTTTTTATCCAACGTGTGAGGTAAATAATACTCGTCAAGATTTATCAGATTTCGCACTTGTTTATTCTGGAGATATTTGTTTCACATCTTCCAATTACTCATCTTCTACCTGTAGTGATGGAAATTATTCATTAGAATCCAATTCCTATGTTCGTTTAGTCAAAGAAGAAAAAATAATTGAACCCGAAAAATCAATTTCTCAGAAAATCATAGACTATTTAGTGAGTGGATATGTAACATTATGCATCTCTCCAATTTTAATGCTATTAGGGCTGTTAATTGGTATATCTTTAGAAGAGGAAACAAAAAATAAAGGGCCAAAAGTATCAAAAGGTCCAACAACTGCAGAGTGGCGAGCTTACTCTTTAGCACAATCGGAAAGAGGTTCTGATGGACTAGCTAAATCATTTGGTAGACATCTTAGAACACGAAAAAGACAAATGACAGCCAAGTCTAGAAAGGGAAATATTAGAGGCGGAGTGCACAAAGGTGGTGGATTATTCCTAGGTGGATGGACAGAAGAAGACTCAAATGCTGAGTATAAGAAAAAGGTAGAAGATAGAAGACAAAAATAGTCAAAATAGCTGATAAATCATCCCCGAAATACCTAATACAACAATTATTACTATTGTCTTGCTTAATATTCGAAAAATTGAATCTAACATCATTCCACTGTAGGATTCTCTATTCTTCCTCACATATATTCGAGAGATTTCACTATTTTCATCTTCCAATCAGATACCCCATTTAATCATTCAAGAAAACTGGAATTGCTTTCATCTTGTGTAGATTAGATTTTCTAAGCTTTAAGTAAATCTGCATCACTTCTTTTTGCCTATCGTTTAGTAATTTCTCTGAAATATCATCCGGTTGTTCCATGGCCCATTCTAACTCCTCATAACTTGCACCCATTTGATCTTCATCCGTTCTACCATCATCCCATAGGCCATCAGTTGGCGGTGCATTCCTAATTTCCTCAATTATTCCAAGTGATTCTGATAGTGAATATACTTCACTTTTATACAGATCTGCAATTGGAGAAATATCAACTCCACCGTCTCCATATTTTGTATAGAATCCCACTCCAAAATCTTCAATTTTATTCCCAGTACCTACTACAATTCCATTATTTGATGCAGAAATGACATATAGGGTTGCCATTCTAATCCTCGCCCTGGTATTTGCCCTAGCAAGATTTGTAATTTTTTCATCACTAAGATCCGTGTCAATTAACATATCAAAGGTTCGGGAAAGATCAAACTCCCTACTAACAACATTTTGAAAATTAGAGACTAACCACTCAATATGCATCTTTGAGAGATTTTTTTGTGATTCTGCTTGGTGTATAGGCATATTTAGTACTATAGTCTCAATTCCAGTTTTAGCACACAATGTAGATGTCACCGCTGAATCAATACCTCCTGAAACTCCAACTACTAGAGTCGAAATATTGTTTTGCTCCGCATATTTCAAAATCCAATTTGAGATGTCTTCAGCTAAGTGATCCCAATCTCTCATAATTTTCCCCCTATTAATGACATGCAACCCCATATTTTTTTAAACGCCAATAGTTGTATGGCCATGGAGTGATGAATCCTACGAACAACATAATCGGAATTATCCACCATGTCAATGTAGGTTCTCCCATAATTAGAAGATCTGTAGCATTCATCGAGGCTTCCATAGCTATCATCGAAATAAGAGACATTCCAATAGCTACTCTGAATGCTTCTCTAATTCCTCCCATCTGTTTGATTAAGATGAAGGTCTCAAGTGCGATTGAGGTCATGATTCCATTGAACATTGCAAGTAGCATAATAGACATTGCAGACCAGCCAAGAGCATCAAGATAAGGGATTGATTGGAATGCAGCAATTGTACCAAAATCACCTATACTACAACCCACTAAACACCATTTAGTGTTATGAGCAGATTGTTTCCAAACACTTCCATCCCTCCAATGAAAATCTTCGCCCTTCCCATCAATAGTATAGCCAGTTGACTTAATGCTAGAAATCAATACTTCTTTTGATACACCTTCGTGTTCAATTACTGCTACCCCGGATTCATGTGAAACTTCGGCAGAAATCACTCCAGAAATATTTTCCATAGTTTTTTTCACTTTACCCGAACAACCATCACAGGTCAATCCTCCAATATTAATTGAAATAACTTGACCCATGAATATCCGAGTTGGTAGTGTTTTTTTAATGTCTGTAATTGCTTCATCATTAATTCTTGAAAGGTCACCTTCAAGACATTTACTAATCTCGGCCGACCTATGGCCGTTCCAAAGCCTACCGCAAATCTAGACCCAGTAAAACTGGAGAACCATCTAATTGAACTTTGGGAAAAAGAGAAGATATTCGAAAAATCTATAGATATTCGCAGGGAAAAAAATTCCCCATTTACATTTCTGGAAGGGCCACCAACCGCTAATGGAAAACCAGGTATTCATCATGTTATTTCACGTCTTTTCAAGGATATGGTATGTAGATGGAAAACTATGGAAGGACATATTGTTGAGAGAAAAGCTGGATGGGATACTCATGGCTTACCAGTCGAAATCGAAGTTCAAAAACAACTCAATTTAATGTCTAATGAGGCAATAGAAGAATTCGGTATGGAAGAATTCAATAAGAAATGTAAGGAAAGTGTTTGGACTTATGAAGAGGCATGGAGGGAGATGACAGAAAGAATGGCTTTCTGGGTTGATATGGATGATCCCTATGTGACATTGCATGACGAATTTATTGAATCAGCTTGGTGGTCACTTAAACAAATGTTCGAAAAGGATTTATTATTTAGAGGTCACAAAGTTCTCCCATATTGCCCGCAAACTGGAACAAGTTATTCTAGTCATGAAGTAGCCCTAGGATACAAAGAAGTCGCTGAACCCGCTGTATATGTAAAATTTCAATTAGAAAATGATGACGCTTCAATTTTAGCTTGGACTACAACTCCATGGACTCTACCTGGAAATGTAGGATTAGCAGTCGGGCCCGAGGTAACATATTGCAGGGTAAAAATCACCAAACCTCCTTCTGATTCTTGGGATGGCAGAGGAGGGGCTGAGATTGGCGAACATCTCATACTCGCTAAGGACTTAATGACAGATGTGTTGAGGCATCATGTAGAAGTTTTAGAAGAATTTCCAGGATCAAAATTAGTAGGCGAATCATATAAACCATTATTCCCAGGTGCTGTAGATGGTACAGATTCCAAAAGTGCGTGGACGGTAGTTGCTGCTGATTTTGTAACCACCAGTGATGGAACTGGGGTAGTGCATACTGCAGTTATGTATGGTGAAGATGACTACAAACTAGGAATGGAAGTAGGTTTTCCGGCGCAACATACTGTCGGAATGGATGGAGCCTTTGTTACTGGAGTACATGCTAATTTAGATGGCAGATATGTGAAGGATTGTGATGATGAAATCATTAATCTATTAACTAATCAAGGAAGGTTATACAGGGAACACATCTATACTCACGATTATCCACATTGTTGGAGAACTGATCACCCACTTTTATACTATGCAATGGATAGTTGGTTTGTGAGAATGACTCAAGTAAAAGACCAGATTATGGAACATAATTCTAATGTTGAATGGGCACCAGAATGGACGGGAACTAAGAGAATGGGAGAATGGTTGTCAAACATAAAGGACTGGGCAATTAGCAGAGAGAGATATTGGGGAACTCCTCTACCTGTTTGGATATGTTCTGAATGTGGAAATGAACATTGTATTGGAAGTATAGAAGAAATGAACTCAATGAAAACTCAATCTTCTCCTACTCCACCAGAATTACACAGGCCCTATGTTGATGATGTTATATTACACTGTCCTGAAGTAGGATGCTCAGGTGAAATGATAAGAGAGCCATATGTTATGGATTGCTGGTTTGACTCAGGTTGTGCATCATTTGCTCAGTGGCATTATCCATTCAAGAATGAAGACAAATTTTCAGGATCATTTCCTGTAGATTACATATGCGAAGCAGTAGATCAGACCAGAGGTTGGTTCTATTCACTATTAGCAGTAGCCACAACTGTTTTCAATCAACAATGCTTTAATCGATGCTTATCTTTAGGCCATATTTTAGATAAGGATGGTAAGAAAATGAGCAAGTCCAAGGGGAATGTTGTAAATCCTTGGGATCATTTCAACAAAGAAGGTGCTGATCCGATAAGATGGTACATGACTACACAAAGTGCACCTTGGTCTCCAACAAACTTCGATCCAAATGGGGTTCGCGAATCTTATGCAAAGATGTTCCTAACACTTTGGAATGTGTATAAATTTCATGCAGACTATGCCGCTTTGGATGGTTTTGATCCGGAGGAAAAATCTGGATTTATTGAAATCAATTCTCGAGCTCCTCTTGATAAGTGGATTCTTTCAAAAGTCACTGAGGTCGCGGATGAATATCATAGTCATTTCGAATCTTGGGATTTTCATAAAGCTGGAAGGGCACTTGAGGCATTTGTGATTAATGATCTTTCTAATTGGTATGTTAGGAGATCTAGGAGAAGGCTCTGGGAAGAATCAGAAAGTATCGATAATCTGGCAGACTGGCCCACAGGTTCTTCGATAGTTGATAGAAGTCTACCACCAAGAGATAATTATTTAGAAGAAGAAATGTCACTAGTTAGGACTTTAGCAGAAACAGGTAGAAGAATCAGAGTTGAACAAGACAGAAGACAAAGACTTCCTTGTAGATCTGGATGGATTGTTGGTGGCCCTGATATCTCTCAATTCAAAGAAATATTAGCCGAAGAATTGAATGTAGAAAATCTAATGACAGAGGAAGATTTAGATACATTCCAAAAAATAGTGATTGCCCCTAACAGGAAGTCACTGGGTGCAAAATGTAGGGCAGATTTGCCAAGAGTTTTATCGGAACTAGAAGATGTAGACGCAGAAACCTTTCTTTTAGAAATAGAAGCAGGAATTGCTGCTATCGCAGGTTATGAAATCGAAATGGGTGACATAGAAATTAGGAGAGTAGAAAAGGATGGTTTTGCGGCATCTACCGTTACACTACATGATGGAAATATTTCTCTAGTCTTAGATATGGAGACAGATGATGAACTTCTTTCAAAAGGACTTGCTAGAGATATAATCAGAAGAGTCCAAGCAAAAAGAAAGACTTTAGATCTAGATATCGAGGCAAAGATATCACTATCTGTTTGGATAGAAGAATCAGAACTATTTGATGCGGATTGGGAGCATGTAAAAATTGAAACTAGAACCGAAATTGGTACATTAAATGCGGGAAAACCAGATGAAAATTCTGAATCATTTATGGTAGATCAAACAAGAATATTTTTCCAAATAGATATAAATCAAATTACTTAATTTATGCAATAAATGACTAGTTTACTTCCAAAAATTATCCGCAATAGCCCTGTATGATTCCGGAATTAGTAATTCTACTCCGAAGAGAGGATCAGGATCTGATGAGTCATGATATGCAATGAATGAACCACCATCTGGTAAAATTCCCATACTAGCAAAGTCAAATCTGATATCATTTCCGGCGCCAGATGTTGAATCCAAATCCCCAAGTCCAAGATAGGTCAGTGAGTCAAATTCCATATAAGGATTCAAATCACACAATCTTCCATCTGGGCCCATCTTCCCCGTCTTCGACTACAACTCCCATTTCATTCAACTCTTCACGAATTTTATCTGCTTGATCCCAATCTTTATTCTCTCGAGCTTTATCTCTATAGCTCAGTAGACTTTCTACTTTATCAGCAATATCTTCCCTTGCTTGACTAGCCTTCTTGACCATATTCAAAAGCTCTTCCTTTGGAGGAAGTAAACCCAGAATACATCCAGCATATTTTTCTAGCCAGTCTTCAACTCCAATTCCACAATTACTAGATATGACTTTTTGAATTTCTATTATTGCCCCTCTAGAATTAAAATCATCATCCATAGAATTTTCAAAACTTTTTCCATGCTCTTTTAGATCAATATCCACTTTAACATCAGAAGAAAATGAATCTACATATGCAGAAATTAATTTTTCATGATGATTAGCTGCATCTTCCAAAAACTCTGAAGTCAAATCAATTGGGCTCCGGTATGGAACACTCAATAGGGCGTAGCGTAATGCCAATGGAGAGTATGATTTAAATGAATCACTAACGGTCCAAAAATTCCCCAAACTCTTACTCATTTTTTCTCCATCAATATTTACAAAACCATTATGCATCCAATAATTTACTACCGGTTCAACACCTGTGCAACATTCGGACTGAAAAATCTCTGCTTCGTGATGTGGAAATCTTAAATCATGACCTCCTCCATGAATATCAAATTGTTTTCCGAGGTGCTTCAAAGACATCGCAGAACACTCAATATGCCATCCCGGTCGCCCCTTACCCCAAGGGCTTTCCCAATATGGCTCATCTGGTTTTGCCAATTTCCAAAGAGCAAAATCACGATGATTTTTCTTACCAGTGCCAGTTCCTAAAACCCTTCCACCTGCTCCAGCTCTAACATTCTCTAAAGTTTGACCGGTTAATTGCCCATACTTTTCTGGTGCGGATTCTATATCGAAATATACTCCATCTTCAGATGAATATGCATTCCCCTTTTTTTCCAATTCAGAAACCATTTCGATTATTTCTGGAATAGTTTGTGTTACTCTTGGATAATGATCCGCTCTAAGAATATTCATCTTATCCATAACTTCGAAAAACTCATCAATATTTCTTTGAGAAATAACAGTATAATCCATATTTTCGGCTTCGGAAACTGCAATTATTTTATCATCAATATCCGTAAAATTCTGTACATAATTTACTTCATAACCTCTGTATTCCAACCATCGATGAATAACGTCAAATGACAAGTAACATCTTGCATGCCCTAAATGACTTCTTGAGTATGGAGTTATGCCACAAACATACATCCCAACCTTTCCCTTTTCTAGAGCCTTGAAAACTCTCTTTTGTCGAGATTTCGTGTCATAGACTCTGAGTACCATACCTTTACGCTAAAGAGGACCAAATTTCAACTTCGCGCCGCTTCTACCAGTGCAGTGAATAAAGCGAGATGCTCAATTCTCTCTGGGTGCCATTGAACTCCTAAGAAGAATTTCAAATCCGGGCGTTCCACTGCTTCTATCAAATTATCATGTTCAGAGTAACCAGTAATACTCAGACTACCTGCATTGGCAACTCCTTGATGGTGATAGGAATTAACATTAATCATCTTCCCCATCAAATTCTCCAAAAGTGAATTTTTTTCCACACACACCTTGTGTTCTGAAAACTCACCCCAATATTTACCATGCTCCTTAAAATCATCAGTAGAATCTAGGTGTTGATGCATGAAACCACCATGTAATACGCTCATTAGTTGCATACCCCTACAAATTCCTAAGATAGGCATATCTCTATTGATTGCCTCTTTCACTATTCTAAATTCTGAATCATCTTGCTCAAGAGAATAATCAATACTTCCATTCTCTTTATGTCCATAGCTGGAAGGATCTAAATCAGGCCCACCGGAAATTATCAATGCATCTATGCGTTCTACAATTTCTTCCGAACTTTCGGTTGGTGGAATAATTACTGGCACCCCTCCGGCCGCTTCAACAATCTCAATGTAGTCAAAAGGCAACAGTGCAGATCTTCTTTCCCAATTTCCATAACTAGCATTTACTACAGGACATGAAATTCCTACAATAGTCTTCATTTTTTCACACTCTATAATCAATCTAAAACTGACTCAGCTGACAATCTAGCAAATCTGAAAGATTTTATTCCAATTACGATAAAAACCACTCCCGACAATATCAATATTAAGTGAGAAGAAATTGCTAAATTAGACATTTCATCATCAATAGGAAAAACTCGGACTCCACCTAAAAACATGAGTAGCGCTAATACCATTGATGCATGCATGTAGTGGTGTCTGTTTACTTCGTTCCAGATACTCAGGAATCCGAGAAGAAGTAAAACAATTCCAAAAAAGGACGGAATCATAGCAGTAATTGATGGATTTTCAGAATCTTGTAAGAAATAAGCCACTAATCCCCAAATTATTAGTATTAATCCATTAATTATTCCAATTTGAGGTACGCTCATTCCTAAAAATGTGTATTGCGTACTCATATCTTAATCCGAACATAACTTGTATTTTACACTACTGAATAGAAACTCCAGAATGAATCTCCTCATCACGCTTCTTTATTTGTTCCCACAATATCTCTGCAACGTCAAGAACTTCCATTTCTGAACCAACTGAATCCAAACCATCTTTTACCATTATTGAGCAAAATGGACAGCCTACAGCTACAGTATCACAACCAGTTTCAGCTAATTCTTTCGCTCTAATTTCATTTACTCTCTTGTCAGGTTCTTCTTCCATCCACATTTGTGCACCACCTGCCCCACAACAGAATGAATCCCTTCCATGCCTTTCTGGCTCTTTATCAACTCCACTAATTACGCTTCGTGGCTCATCGATAATGCCACCAATTCTACCTAAATAGCAAGGATCATGGAATGTAATGGTCCTATCTTTTTCTGTCTCAACCTCGCTAAGATAAGGTAGGCTTCCTTCTTCTTGTAATTTTGCCAAAATCTCAGAATGGTGGAATACTTCTAACTTATCTCCACCATAATCCGCATACTCTTTCCCCAATGTATGAAAACAGTGTGGACATGATGCGACAATTCTCTTTACTCCAAGCTCTTGAAATGTCATCATGTTAGTTTCTGCTAGCATTTGAAAAAGGTACTCATTCCCTGCTCTTCTTGCTGGATCTCCTGAACAACCTTCTTGCATTCCCAAAATTCCTACATCCAGACCAGCTTCCTTGAGTAGAGAAATTGTTGATCTGGCTACCTTTTGATTTCGCTCATCAAAACTAGCAGCGCAGCCAACAAAGTAAATATATTCAGCTGGCTCACCAATTTTCACATCTAGATCAGAAGCCCAATCGGCTCTTTCATGGGCCCCAAAACCATAAGGGTTTGATGCCGACTCTATATTCCCCATTGCAGTATTCAGAATTTCAGGATATTCCATAGTTTCCATCATTGCATTTCGTCTTAGGTCAGTAAGTTTAGGTACATGTTCAATGTATAATGGACAAACATCTACACAAGCATTACAAGTGGTACATGCCCAAACTGCGTCATCGGAAATTCTCTGCATCATTGTTTCTTCTGGTTGCTCACCCGACAATAGAATTGGAGCGTGCTCATTTGCGTAATTTCGAACATCATGAATAACCTGCATTGGATTCAAACTCTTACCTGAGGCATAAGCAGGACAGACATCTTGACATCTCGCGCAAGAAGTACATGACCACCCATCAATCAATTGTCTCCAAGTGAATTGGGTGTAAGAACTAACTCCGAACGAATCAATATCTAATTCTTCAAGCGGAACAGCTCTACCATCAGCTCCCATGGCTAAAGGCTTCATTTTCCCAGCAGGACCCGCATCATGGAAGAAAACATTTGGAACTGCCATTACAAGATGCATATGCTTCGATAATGGTATTAAAAATAGGAAAATAGATATTGCAATCATGTGAGTCCAATATGATGCAATTATTATTTGATCAGAAGGTGAGAAACTCAAGACCCAATATCCAATAGGCTCCCAGAAAGAATCTGGATTATCATTAGACTCAACTATAAATGATGTTGTTGTTATTGTAAAGATTAGCAGCAGAATAGTATTTCCTTCTAGTTGAGACTTACCTTTCAGCTTCTCAGGGGTGAAAATTAATCTTCTTATCAAAGCTCCTACACATCCAACTAATGCCATGGAATATCCCAATTCAACAACTCCATTCCATGGACCTCTTAGGAAATCTGGTAAAATTTTATGAGAGAATGCGTTTGCTGTAGCCAAGTCAAGCATATCCGATGCCAACATCAGAAATCCCCAGAACATCAGAACATGAAGCGTACCCGCAATTCTATCCCTAAGTACTTTCTTTTGTCCCAACCAACCAATGATAAATTCATAAATTCTAATTATCCACGAATCAAACCTAGAATCAGGTGAACCAATTAGGACTAATCTGGTAGTCTCAGCCCCTATAATTTGTTTTACCGAAGTACAATAACCCCATTAATCAACCGCTTCTAATCATAACACTCATGGACTAATGACATAGCCATTATGATATGGCCGAAGCATTCGCTCCTGGTAAGTGCATATTATTTGGTGAGCATGCAGTAGTTTTTGGGCATCCAGCAGTCGCTGTTGCAATAGATCAAGGCGTTACGGTAAATATTTCAGAATCAAATAAATGGATATTAGATGGACAAGAATTCTCACCCGAGAAACATCCACACATTTCTCATACAATCAATGAATTATTCAATTATCAAGGTAGACCACTGAATATTAACATCAGTAGTAATTTATTTTCTGCAGCAGGATTAGGATCATCCGCAGCACTCTCAAATGCCTTCGGCGCAGCCTTATATCACCACATGAAACAGGGAACAGATATCGACAGAATTAGACTCGCTAAATATGCTCACTCTGCTGAGGCTAACGCCCAAAAGGGACGAGCTAGTCCAACGGATACTGCTACCAGCTCATTGGGTGGATGTGTAGTTGTTTCTGGGAGCCATGTTCTTGGAACAAAACATATTTTTGATACAAAACTACTAACGCCAGAAGGTCAAAGAGAATGGTCAATTAACATAGTAGAACTTCCTCTATCAATAAGAGAATCTTGGTTAGTTCTAGGATTCACAGGAGAAGGTGCACCTACTGGAAAGATGGTAGAGAAAGTGGCAAATCTATTGAAAGAAAAACCCGAAAAAATAATTGAAATGGATACCATCGCTAATATAACCAAAGCTGGCTTAACTGCTCTTTCTGCAGGTAATCTAGAAGCATTGGGAATAGCCATGAATGCATGCCATGAAAGACTAAGAAGTTTAGAGGTTAGCACTCGCGAATTAGATGATTTAGTTTTAGCATCAAGACCCCATTCTTACGGCGCGAAGCTGACGGGTGCAGGTGGTGGTGGTTGTATGGTGGCACTTACTAAAGATCCTAGTAGAGTCGCTGAAGCTATAGAAGTAGCCGGCGGAAAACCGCTTATCTCTACACTTGGAAGTGATGGAGTAAGAATAATCAAAAATTAATTCCTAATCGATTTATTAAAAAATTAAACTATTCTTTATAAGGGTATTATAAAGGCGGGAAATATGCTTACCGACGAAGAAAGATTAACAGTAGTGAATGTAGTAGCATCTACTCGCGTTGCAGAAGAACTTGATTTACCTGATATTGCAATTCAGCTTAATTGTGAATATGAACCAGAACAATTCCCCGGAGTAGTATACAGAGTTGTAGATCCTAAACTCGCAATTCTAATGTTCCGCTCAGGTAGGGCAGTTTGTACTGGTGGAAAGAATGAAGAAAACATCGAAGTAGGTATCGAGAGAATGATTGGTGACCTTAGGGATGCGGGAATAGAGACGTGGGACCAGAAAGACGTTGAAATAGAAGTCCAGAATATGGTTGCAACATACTCATTATTCTATCCTGAAGATTATACTGGAACTGCTAAGATGGATGATATTAACACTAAAGTAATAGATGAAAATGGCTCAATCAGGGCTGCTACTGACGAAGAAGTTGAGGCAAATGATGACAGAATTAGAGGGATACTACAAGGAGAGCCCCTTGCTGATGAGATACTCGAAGCTGTAGAACAGATAAAAGATGAATTAGCCGATTTACTATATGAGTGAAAGACATATATTCTTGAATCAGTATCCCCTCTTGAGACTATGTCACCTCTCCGAACATGCACCTTTCTAGTGGTGATGATTTTACTGGCGCCCATTTCAAAAATTTTTGTTGAATTAGGTGATTTTAACCAATTACCAACCGCAGAACATACTAAAAATTCTAATTCTATACATTCCAATTCAATTATCGACACTCCCAGTTGGTCTATAGGCGATAGTTGGGAATATGAAGGATATCTTGATGTATCTAGTTTTGTAGCAAGCTCAGGAGCTAGTACCAGTGTGGATGTAGTTTATGGTACGCTGGATCGAACAGTTTCTGATATGTTTTTGTTAGATATTGATAATTCCTCGAAACTTGTTTATGAGGTTATATCTCAAGGGGAATATCAGACTAATGGAGCAATAGAGGTAGAAGGTCAAACTGGTTGTCTTTATGCAAATATAGAGATTTATGAAATCGTTCTAGCATCAGACCTTTCAACATATAGTCAAGAGGCAGAAATTCAAGTTTTTGTAGATCCAGCCCTCATTTTTGGTATCTGTCTTCCAGCATTTAGAATCGATTTAGCAGAACTCACTGTAAAAAATACATTTAATCCACCGATGGAATGGTATGATTTCCCATTATCTGTAGGGGAATCTTGGATAACAAATTATTCGCAATCAATAGAATTTAGTGGCAATACTTCAGATTTAATACCCATACCAATTCCAGATAATACAACCGACGAAAACTCAACTAGCTGGGAAGTAGTTAGCAGAGGTTTCTCTGGGGTAACCTACACTGGCTGCCTTCAATCTTACAACATCACAAGTTATGATAGGGATGGTAATATAGCAGGATTTAGA
>LULO01000229.1_pt1 | contig 16777 bp, 16 predicted proteins | sample 728121 | NCBI WGS metagenome assembly LULO01 (sample SAMN03860287, study PRJNA289734) | marine metagenome | biome: seawater column; feature: ocean; material: water; isolation source: Red Sea water column Station 149 - depth 50m | place: Saudi Arabia: Red Sea | collected 2011-10-15 | depth 50 m | reverse complement strand
GTTTTATTGAGAAAAATAATGATAGATATAATAGAATTCTAGCAGAATGTTTTGTTAATAATGAAAGTTTATCAGTTTATATGGTGAAAAATGGTTACGCATTTGATTATGCTAAATACTCAAAAAAAAAGTACCAAGAATATGAAAATTTTGCAAAAAAAAATAAACTTGGATTATGGAAAACTAAATTTGAATATCCATGGGTATGGAGAAAAAAAAACAGATAATTTATAAACTAATTAGTGATTCGATCAAAAAAATTAATAGTTTTAATTTCATTTCTATTCATATTTATATCTGCATGTTCATCTGTACCAAAAAATACAGCAAATAGTTGTTCAATTTTTTCTGAAAAATATTTTTGGTATAAACATGCAAAAAAAACAGAGAAGAAATGGGGTACCCCAGTTTATTTACAACTAGCTATCATTAAAATGGAATCTGATTTTGATTGGTTGGCAAAACCACAAAGACAAAAAATCTTTAAGGTTATACCTTACAAACGTCCTTCAAGTTCTTTTGGATACTCACAAGCTGTCAAAGGTACGTGGAAACAATACAAAGTCGAGACTGGAAATAAATTTGCATCAAGAGCAAGATTTAAAGATAGTGTTGATTTTATTGGGTGGTACACAAACAAAACAAAATCTATACTTAAAATACCGTTAGATGACAGTTTCAGACAATATCTTGCTTATCACGAGGGATGGGGTGGATACAAAAATTACAAAAAAAATCAAAAGGTTATCCTTTTAGCAAAGAAGGTAGAGAACAATTCAAATAGATACAAAAAACAACTTAATGAATGTAAAAATTCCTTATCAACTAAAAGGTATATTATTTTTTAGTTTAATTGTTTTTTTAGCTCTAAATCTACGGCATCTATTCTTTTAGTATTTTTTGCAAGAGCCAAATACATTGTTGGAGTAATGTACAATGTAAAAAATGTTGAAATTATCATTCCACCTAAAATTGTTGATCCGACAGCTAATCTTGATCCTTCACCTGCTCCAGGTCCAATATTTCCAATAACCAAAGGCAACATTGCAATCATAGTACTTAAAGAAGTCATAATGATGGGTCTTATTCTAAGTTTACAAGCATCTTTAATTGCTGTTTCTATTTTTGCACCTGTTCTTCTTATTTGGTTAGCATAGTCAACAATTAAAATACTGTTTTTTGTAGATATACCAATTAAAATTACTAGAGCGATTTGTGAAAAAATATTTATTGAACTATTTAAAAATAAAATAAATATCAATCCTCCAAACACAGCAAGTGGAACTGTTAAAATTATGATGAATGGATGAATAAATGAATTGAATGTAGCAGCCATAACTAAATATGCAGTAATTAATGCTAAAGCAAAAATAATAAATATTTCATTGCTAGTTTCCTTCAATTCCTCTGACTTACCTTTCCAAGTGATTTGATTTTGTGGCGCTAAATTATTCATTGTATTTTCTAAGTAATTCATTGCCTCAGCTAGACTATAATTTTCGTCAATTGCTGCAGATATGGTAACAGCTCTTTGTCGATTATACCTTGGTAAAGTCTCTGCTGTACCTTTCTCCTCAAACTCAACTAAACTTGCTAAAGATACGAGTTTACCACTTGTTTCTGATCTAACATGTATTTTTGAAATTCCATCTTTATTTCTTCTATCTGCAAGATATTGTTGTAAAATAATAGGATATTCTCTTCCCATTCTATTAAATGATGTAACTCTTTTTCCACCGTAAAAAGTCTCCAAAGTTCTCCCTATTGTCTCCGTAGAAACACCTAAATCTTTTGCTCTATTTTTATTTGTAATTAACTTAACTTCAGGTTTATTTTTTGTGTAATCACTCTCAATTCTCGAAAGATTTCTATTTTTTCTAAGAGTTTGAATTACTTCATTTTGAATTTTCTCTAGCTCCTCATAACTAGTACCATAAATAACCATTTGAACTGGTTTGTTGTAATTAGATACTCTTATAGATTGTGGAGAAATTGGAAAAGCAAAAGCTTGTGGAACTGTAACTATCTTTCCAATAGCTTCTCTTAAAACTGTCTGACTTCCTTTTTTCCTATTTTTCCATTCATCTAGTAATGCTATTATAATAAAACTGTTGTATGTGGTTGCTGATTTACCAAATCCTGGAACACGCATAATTAATCTTTCATAAGGACTATCTTCAGCTTCAAGAAGTTTTAATAATCTACTTTCAATAATTTGTGCCTTATCTTGAGTGTATTCAAAAGAACTTCCCTCATCTGTTGAACCAATTATTAAATATGCACCTCGATCTTCAATAGGGATTAATTCCTTTTTGGTAAAATTGAAAAGGAAAATAGACCCTAAGACTACAAATATTATAAATCCTGATATTATTTTTTTTTTATTTAACCAATATCCCAAGGTTTCGATGTAACCTTCAGAGAAAGATTTAAATAAATTATTAAACTTTTTAACAAATAAACCTTTTTTTTCTTTTTTACTTAAAAATTTGCTACCTAACATCGGAGACAGAGTAAGAGCAACAAATGAGGAAACAACAATTGAAAAAGATAAAGCTATAGCAGTTTCTCTAAATAGTGTACCTGAGATACCCTTTATAAAAATTAGAGGTAAAAATACCGCCACTAAAATTAATGTTGTTGCAATAATTGCAAAGGTAATTTGTTTTGATCCCTTATAAGCAGCAACTAAAGACGTTTCTCCTTTTTCAATACGAGTATAAATTGCATCAGTCATTATAACAGAGTCATCTGTTATAATTCCAATTGCTAGTATAAAACTTAGCAGCACGAAAATATTTATTGATAAATCAAAAATATATAAACCCAAAAAAGATCCAATTAAACTTACTGGAAGTGCAATTGCAGGCACAATGACAGCTTTTAAATTTCCTAAAAATAAATAAATGATTAATACAACTAATACAAAAGCAATTATTAAACTTTTATAAACTTCTTGAATAGCAGTTCCAACATAAGTTGCTCTATTAAATGCAATTTCAAGATTTAAACCATCTGGCAATAAGGGTTTTATTTCATTAATTTTTTTTTTAATTTGATTAGATAGTTCAACTGTAGAAGCACCGCTTCTAGCATAAATACCAATTCCTACAGTTTTTAAATTTTTTGCATTTTTTCTTTGTGCTTTAAACAGAGTTTTTTCTGAGACAGGTCCAAATTCTATATTTGCGACATCAGATAATAATATTGCTTTATCTTTAACTTTTTTAATTGGTAGTGATTTTATTGTTTCTATATTTGTATAAGATTTATCAATGTTTAAAGTTAAGTCTCTATTATCTGCTTCTAAAGTACCAGCAGGAAGATCAACATTCTCATTTCTTAAAGCTCTTTCAACTTCTTGAATAGTTAAATCGTTTGCTGCTAGTTTAATTGGATCAATCCATACCCTAACACTTAATTCTCTTAGACCCCCGACTAAAATTCTACCGACATTTGGTACGCTTGAAAAGGCATCCACAAGGTATCTCTCGGCGTAATCCCCAAGGTCTAAATCGTTCCATGTAGGAGATGAAAGACTTAGCCACATAGTTGTAGTAAATCCTGCTGCTCTTTTTAAGATTTGAGGAGGACTAGACTCACTTGGTAAATTATCAACTACCCTTGATACTCTTTCTCTAATATCATTAGCGGCATTGTCTAGGTCTATATCGGTATTAAACTCAATATTAATTCTACTTCTGCCATTTAAAGAAGTGGAATCTATGTTCTTGATCCCTTCAGCACCCCCTATTACATCTTCAATTTTTTGTGTAATTTCCTCATCAATAATTTCAGTAGAAGCTGATTTATAATCTGTTTGAACTTGGACTACAGGTGGTTGAATTCCCTCAGGCAGTTCTCTTACTGGAAGTTCTGAGAAAACAAACATCCCAAAAATAACCAATACTAAGGACATCACCCATGCTACTACCGGTCTTTTAATGCTTATTTCTGTAAGATTCATTATAAATGTTTATCTTAACTTTTTTTCTCAGCTTCAGATTTTTTAAAAATATTTAACTTTTTAAGCCAATCAAATTTTCCTTTTGTCGATTCACTTTTAGTAGTTTTCTCTTTTTTCCCCCATGTCGATGCTTTCTGTTTTTCACCTTTTTCAATTGGCTTTATTTCTAAATTTGGTCTGACTTTTTTTAATCCCTCAGCTACAATCTTGTCTCCAGAATTTATGCCGTCTTTAATTTCAATAAATCCTTTATAACGATCACCTATATTAACTTTAGTTTTAATTGCTTTGTTTTCATTGTTTACTTTGTAAATAAATACATTGTCTCCCTCTACAATTGTGCTTGTATCAGGTGCACCCAAATTATTTCTTACATTGTATCTAATTGAGACTTCAAGAAAAGATCCAGGTAAAATTTCACCTTTTTGATTATCTATTTTAATTCTAATAGGTAATGATCTTGTGTCCTCTGTAATTCTACTTGATATGGAGTCTACTACTCCATCAAAATATTTTTTTGCAGAGCCGGAGTATTCAATTTTGACTGGCAATCCAACTTCAATAAAAGGAAAATAGATCTCTGGGATTTGAACGTCACAATATATTGTTGATGAGTCATCTAAATTTATTAAAAGTGATGATTTTGAAACTTCAACGTCCTCGGAGAATTCTTTTTTACCAATAATCCCATCAAATGGAGCAAAAATTTTCCTATTTTTTAATTCTACTATTACATCACCTTTTTTAACTTTTCGGTTAAATACTATTGGTTTAATTATTTCAAATTTTTCTATTTTATACGCCTGAGTTTGAATAGGTACTGCAGTACCAAAAGTACTTATATTATTTTCAAAAATCCTTTCTTTAGCGTATGTTACTATTACTCCGGGAGGTGGCATTTTACTAAATTTTTTTTTGAAATGATTTCCAATCATTGTTCTTGCAATGATTACTCCTGCAATAATAAAAAAAAATATAAATATAACTGTTGTAATTTTAGATGATCTTTTCATTTATTTTTTATTCTATTTTTCCGTACTCTGCCCATGAACCATCGTAAATGGTAGGCACATATTTATTATCAACCAAAGAATATGCAAGTGCTAATATACAAGCTGAAACTCCTGAGCCACAAGAAAAAACTAACAATTTATTATTATCAGGATTTATTTGATCAAATATTTGTTTAATTTCTTCAATATTTTTAAATGTTTTGTCTGATCGTATAATATTGGTGAATGGCAAACAGTGTGAGTTCGGTATCGATCCACTTCTAACATTTTTTCTAGGATCAGATACTTTTCCAAAAAATCTTTCTTCACTTCTTGCATCTAAAACTAAAAATTCATTTGTCTTAATATTTAAATCAATCTCAGATTTATTTTTTACCATGTTTCTATTTTCAATAGCCTCATATTTCGTTTCTTGAAAGTTAACTTTTTCTATTGATGTAGGTTTTCTCTCTTCTTTCCACTTACCTAGTCCTCCATCGAGAACACTTACATATTTGGGGTTATGACCGTAATAAATAAAATTGTACCAACATCTGCATGCACTTAACACATCAGAGTTATCGTAGATTATTATTTTATCTTCGTTTTCTATACCAAGCTTTGAGATATTTTTTGACCAAGTTTTAGCATCTGATAGCATATGAGGAAGATCAGTATTTTTTTCTGAAAACTCATCTAAATCAAAAAAAATTGAATTCTCAATGTGTTCAATTTTATATTCTTCAAATCCATCTCTATTTGTCGAGGGCAGATGCCATGAGGCATCTATTATTTTTACATGACTTAAATTTCCTATTAACCAGTCTGTGGAAACTAAATACATTAGAATTTTTTATCTAAATATTTCTGATGATATTCTTCTGCTGTACAGTAATTTTTTAAGAGTGATAGTTGTGTCACCACTTTTCCATTTAACTTTTTATTTTCAGCTTCAATCATTTTTTCAGCAGACATTTTTTGTTTTTCATTTAAATAAAAAATTTCACTTCTATATTGTGTACCAAAATCATAACCTTGAGAGTTAAGCGTAGTAGGATCATGAAATTCAAAAAAATATTTTAATATATCTGCGTAAGTGATAGTTTTTTCATCATATTCAAGTTTAACAACTTCAGCATGGTTAGTTGTTCCAGTACAAACATCCTTATAAGTTGTGTTTTCAGTATTACCTCCACAATAACCAACCTCTGTTCTAATTATTCCATCTATCTTACTAAATTTTTGTTCAGGACCCCAAAAACATCCAAGTGCTAAAATTGCTATTTCCATTGATAATTAGTGTATTTAATTTAAAGATAATAACATGCTCTCTAAAAATCAATTGGGATTTTTGTACATGTTTCTATCTGTATGTGCATTTTCAGTAATGGATATAATTGTAAAATGGTCTCAACATTACCCTTTGGGTGAAGTTTTATTTTTTAGGGGATTTTTTGGCGTTATTTTTTATTTATTTATTATACCATCAGATAGACGAAAAAATTTTTATTACACTAAGAGGGCAGGGTTACATTTTTTAAGATGTGCTTTTGGATTAATTGCTTTAGTTGCAATATTTATAGCTTTAAGAAATTTGCCATTAGCGACAGTAGTAAGTATTTCATTTGCTGCACCTATATTCACAACTATATTTTCAATTTTTTTATTGAGAGAAAAAGTTGGCATATTTAGATGGTTAGCAGTCATAATAGGTTTTGTTGGAATAATTATTATTACAGAGCCTGGTTTGAGTTCAGTGAACATTTATTACATATACCCAATAATCTTTTGTTTGGGATTATCGTATGTAGCAATTGCTATTAGACAGTTGTCAAAAACAGAGCCAGTTTGGTTAATTTCTCTCTATTTTTCAGTAGCAATCACTTTATTAAGCTTATTTACAATACCTTATGGGTGGATTATGCCAAGTCTATATGACCTTGCATTTTTATCTTTTATAGGTTTTTTTGGAGGCGTTGCAAATTTATGGTTAAGTCAGTCATATAAATATTCTGAGGTATCATTAGTTACTCCTCTTAAGTATTTAGCTTTAGTTTTTGCTATATTTTTTGGATATCTAATTTGGGGAGAGATACCAACAATAAAAACTTTGATGGGGGCAGGTTTGGTAATAATTTCATCATTAATTATTTTTAGAAGAGAGATATATCTCAAAAAACAGTTAACAGTTGGAAGACATGAGTAAACCGCCATCATATTGGAATAAAGCGAGGAGATATTTATCATCAAAGGATAGAGTAATGAAAACTTTAATTGAAAAATATTCTGATGCCTCACTTACAACTAGAAAAAATATATTTCTTTCACTTTGTAAAAGTATTATTGGTCAGCAGATTAGTGTAGCGGCTGCTAATTCAGTATTTTTAAAGTTTAAAAAAAAATGTAAGAATAAAATTTCTCCTAAAACAATTAAAAAATTAACCTTCACACAATTAAAAAGCTGTGGATTAAGCAGGCAAAAAGTAAAAGGAATTAAGTCGTTAGCTGAAAAAATGCTTAATAAAGAATTTAAACCTAATTTAATAAAAAATATGTCAGACGAGCAAGCCATTGAATATTTATCAGAATTGAGACAGATAGGCAGATGGTCTGCTGAGATGATACTTTTATTTACTTATAACAGGTCAAATATTTGGCCTGTTCAAGATATTGGTTTATTGAGAGCTATATCAAATAATTATAAAAAAAAATATTTGCCACCAAATAATTTTGTAGAAAAATTAAAAATTAGATTTTCCCCATATTGTTCAGTAGCAACATGGTATTTATGGAGATCTATAGATGATGAACCTATTCAGTACTAAATCCTTCTACAACTTGCATGTGTCGAACAGTTGTATTTTTAGCTAACGCCCAACCTTTTTGATATTCTTTTGAGTCATGACATTCAATTGCCTTTTGATAATTTGGGAATTCCCAAACAACTGTTCTTAAAAAATTATCTCCCTCAAAAGATTGACTCTTACCTCCTCTTACTAGAGGTACACCTCCATAACTTTTAATAATTGGTGTTGCTGCTTCAGCATATTTTTTTAGGTTTTCTTGGTTTTCAATTTTTGTATATAAACTTATCCAATATCCTTTCATTATATTTCTCCTTTTTAAATTTTAAAATTTATGATACCAGATTTTATGTCAGAAAAATTAATAATCAGTTTTGAAGAATACCTGGACACAGTAGAAAAACTTGCATTAGAAATAAATAATAATTTTAAACCAACTGTATTAGTTGGAATTATGAGAGGCGCTGCGCCTATAATTGATATTTTATCGAGGATTTTAAAGTTACCTACAGCTTATATAGTAATCCAAAGTTACTCTGGCGAAGGCATGGAAGATAAGCAAGGAGAATTAGTTTTTGCTAGAGATATAAGCTCTATAGCTAAAGAGGAAGACTTTAAAAAAGTTTTATTGGTTGATGACTTATCTGATACGGGTCTTACACTAAATAAAAGCATAGAATGGTTGAAAAATTACCAACCAATTAAAAATCAAATTCAAGAAATTAAAACTGCTTGTTTATGGAAGAAAAAATCATCTAAATTTACACCAGATTTTTGTCCAATTAAGCTCGATAACGATCCGTGGATAGTCCAACCTACAGAGCATTATGAGGAAATGTCTATTGATGAAGTAATTGAAAAACAAGGTAGGGCTAGAGATTAACTCTAGCCCATTTAGATAATTATTTAAGCTACCACGAAACTAATTAAACTTAAAACCGCAATAACCCATATTGCAGGAGAAGTATCAGAAGCTTTTCCTGTAAATAATCTTATTAATGCATAAGATACAAATGCCAAGGCAATACCATTGCTGATACTGTAAGTTAATGGCATCGTTATCATTGCAAGTATTGCTGGGGCTGATTCACCTATATCATTCCACTCAATATCTGTAATGTTTCTTACAAAAAGAACTGAAACAAATAATAGAGCAGCACCATCAATTTGTTTTGGTAAACTAGTTGCTAATGGTGCAAAAAATATGCAAGAAAGAAATAGAAGCCCAATAACCAAAGAAGTCATTCCAGTTTTCCCACCTGCTTTTACACCAGCACCAGACTCCACATAACTTGTTACAGTAGTGGTTCCCATCATTGCACCTGCAACAGTACTTACGCTATCTGATAGCATTGCTTTATTTATATCTTGAACTTTACCTTTTTTATCAACTTTGCCAGCAACATTAGCAACAGAAGTTAATGTTCCTGCAGTATCGAAAAAATCGATAAAAAGTAACGTAAAGATTACCGTCGACATTCCTGCTGTCATAGCCGCAGATAAGTCAAATTCAAAAAGGTATGTCATAGGAGGTGGAGCACTTGCAATACCATTAAATTTTGCAAGACCAGTTGCCCATGAAATTATACTGAACGCTAAAATACCAATAATAATATTTCCTTTTACATTCATTTTTTCAAGCACTACAATTACAATAAAAGTTGCACAACCTAATAAAACTAATGGATTACTTAAGTCTCCAAGTTTTACTAAAGTTACTGGATCGTCAACAACAACTTCCATAATTTGTAATCCAATGATCGCTAAAAATAATCCTATACCTGCTCCAATACCTAACTTTAAGCTTCTTGGAATTGAGTTAATTAACCAAGCTCGAATTGGTGTGAGAGATATAATTAAAAACAATACACCTGCAACAAGTACAGCACCTAAAGCCTCTTGTGGCGTGTATCCCATTCCTGCACAAACTCCAAATGCAACAAAAGCATTAATTCCCATTCCTGGAGCTAATCCGATAGGCCATGTCTTTCCGTAAAATGCCATTATAAAACATGCAAGAGCGGTTGCTAAAATTGTTGCCGTGTAAACTGCCCCAAAATCAAAAAATCCTTTTTCAGGTCCAGCAAATTCACCTGAAAGTATAAATGGATTTAAAAACATAATGTAAGCCATAGTTAAAAATGTTGTTACACCGGCTATGACTTCAGTACGAAAGTCTGTTTTATGTTTTTTATAATTAAAATAATTATCTAACATTCGTTCCTCCTAAGGAACTATCTTTATTATATTCTTAATTGAAATTCCCGATTTTAGATTGAATTATTAACATTTTTCAACTGTGGGGTTTAAATTTGCCTTATTTTGGTGGTTATAATTTATCATAAAATGTACATGAAAATAAAATTTATTTTAATCTCTGTGTTATCTCTAATTCTCCTATCTGGTTGTCAAACAATCAAAAATAAATCTGATGAAGTTGCAGAAAAAGAGAATGAGAAATATGGACAATTCGTAGGCAAACAAGTTAGTGAATTAAAAATGGAACTTGGAGCACCTACAGAGGATTTTGTTAATGAACTTGGGAATGAAACTTTAGTTTATAAAACTAAAAAATATGGTTTACCTTGTGACAGAAAATTCGAGATTAATTCTTCAGGTACAATTATAGGATTTAATTCAAGCGGTTGTTTTTAAACCTGTGGGGCTTAACCCCACAAGCAAGGTTTACTTATTTGATTTCAATAAGTTTTCTTTTTTTATGCTCTGGTATTATTCTTTCACAAGCAATAGTTAAAAGACCATCTTTTAGTTGAGCGCCATTTACTTTTACATCATCAGCAATTGTAAATGATCTCGCAAAATGTCTTTGAGATATGCCTTTGTGAATTATTTCACCATCATCGTTTTTATTTTCTGACTTATCAACTTGTTTTGTTCTTACAGTTAATAAATTATCCTCAAATTCAACTTCAACATCATTTTTACTGAAGCCAGCAAGCGCAACCTCTATAGAGTATTTGTCTTGTCCAGTTCTTCTGATGTTGTATGGCGGATAGTTTGATTGCATGCTCAAACCTCCATTTCCAAGCATATTTTCGAATTGGTCAAACATATCGTCGAAACCAATAGAAAACGGCCTTAATGAATTGAAGATAGATAGATCCTTACTTGTCATAATTTCCTCCTTTGTTAAGCAAGTATATTTTTGCAAGCCCCATTAGGCGACTTACAAATTATATATAGGAATGAAGTTTATTTTTTCAAGATTGATTAAATTTTATCAGTAATTTTTAATATAAAAGAATAATCTAGTGCAATTTCTTCAATAGCACCATCTCTTCCAGACTTGCCACCGTGCCCAGCATTCATTTCAGTTTTTAATAGCAGTAGATTATTATCTGTTTTGTATTCTCTAAGCTTAGCAGTAAATTTTGCAGGTTCATCGAAGAGAACTCTGTTATCACTTAAACTTGTAGTAATTAATATATCCGGATAATCCATTTTTTTTATATTGTTATAAGGTGCATAAGAATAAATATAATCGAAATGTTCCTTGTTTTCCTTAGCATTTCCGAATTCATCAAATTCTCCTACAGTAAGAGGAAGTGAATGATCTAAATTTGTTGTTAATGAGTCTACAAATGGAACAGCCATAACAATGCCTTTAAATAATTCTGGATTTTTATTAACAACTGCCCCCATCAATAAACCACCTGCAGAACCACCCATTCCAATTATTTTTCCCTTAGATGTATATTTTTTTTCAATAAGAAATTTTGCAACTGCAATATAATCCTCAAAAGTATTTTTTTTATTAAGAAGTTTTCCCTCCTTCCACCATTTCATTCCTTTTTCCATTCCCCCTCTTATATGTGCAGTGACCCATATTATATCTCGATCAATTAAGCTTAATCTCGTTGAAGAAAAGTTTGGTGTCATTGAACTTCCATAGGACCCATAGCCATACAATAGTAAATTAGCTGAGCCATCGACTGGTGTATTTTTATGCCTAGTTATTGTTAATGGAATTAATCTATTGTCATGTGAAGAACACTCAAGCCGTTCCACTATGTAATCATCTGAATTGTGACCAGAGGGAATTTCCTGTTCTTTTAATAATTTTCTCTCTTTAGTCTTAAGATTATACAGATAAGTTCTTCCGGGTGTTTTTGGTGACGAATATGATAAGTGAACCTCGTCAGTATTCTTATCTTTTTGAGCTAAAGAGATACTAGGAACAATAACTTTTTCGTCAGAAAAAATAATCTCCTCCTCTTTGTTAGATTTGGGGTCTCTAAGAATAAGTTTGCTCAATGCGTTTGAGGTTTCAGATCGTATTATCCAATTTTTTAAAAATACTAAACCACCTATCAAAACTTCGTTTCTTGCTGGTATAAAAACTTCCCAATTTTGATCTTCCAAACTTCTTGCTCTCTCAATTTTAAAATCTTCAGCATCTTTATTGGTGTGTTTGTAAAAATGCTCATCCCAAGAATTTACGGAATAAATTATTCCTCTTTCCCTTTTTTGAATAAGTTTTGGTTTTGGTTCCTGCTCGTCCACTGCAAAATAATATTGTTCTGATGTATTATGATCAGAAGAGGTAATAAAAAAAAATTTTTCATCTGAACTAATACCTAACCCAACCGTGAATGCTTCACTTTTTTCCTCAAAAATAAGCTCATCATCTAAAACACTGCTACCCAATTTATGTCTGAATATTTTTCTTGGTCTATGATGTTCATCAAGTTTTGAGTAAAAAATGTACTTATCATCTAAACTGAAAGTGATGCTTCCACTTGTTTCCTGTATTTTTTCGGTGATTAATTTATTTGTTTCTATATCTCGTACATGAATTGTGTAATATTCAGATCCCTTCAAATCTAGAGAGTAAGCAAGATATTTATCATTAAAACTAACTTCCAAATCTCCTAAACCAAAATATTCAGTATTTAATTTTTCTTTTTCCTTATCGCCATTCCAAATTTCCTCTACTTCATTGGTATTAATTTTTTTTCTTAATTTAATTGAATAATTCCCTTTTTCTGTTGTTTTGGTCCAATACTCATAGCGAACATCTTTAAAAGGCAACGACTGATCCTCTAATTTTATTCTTCCTTTGATTTCATCAAATATTTTTTTTTGACTATCTTTAGTATTTTTCATTTGATATTCAAAATATGCATTTTCTTCCTCTAGATATTTTCTAACTTCAGGTAAAAGCTTTGAACTATCCTTGAGGACTTCTAAAATATTTTTTTGATGTATCCAGCTATAATTATCTTCCCAAGAGACATCGTGACAAGATTTTACTTCTAGTTTTTTTCGTAATTGTGGTATTTTCATTATGAAATTTATTACATGAATTATTTTATTTTAATACTTATTATTTTTATTGTTGTATATCTGTTCCTAAACTGGTTTGCCAAAACATCTTCAAAAAAAATTTCAAAGTATATTAGATTATTTATAATTTTTTTTTCAGTTCTTTTAGCATTTCTCATGTTTTATGCAGGAAGGTATATTTTCTCATTACCATTTTTGTTGGCAATACTTCCTTTAATTAAAACAAAAGCTGGTATTACTTTGCTTCAATTAATTAGGATCTGGGGACTTTTGCGTGTTTTAAAAAGCTCTGGAAGATTTAATTTTAATAATTTTAATCAAGCCAACAATACTCAAAATATGAAAATTGATGAGGCATTTAAAATTTTAAATCTTGATATGAATAAAAAATATTCAAAAGAAGAAGTAATGAAATCTTACAAGAGTATTATGAAAAAAATTCATCCAGATGTAAGTCCTGAACTTTCAAGATTGGCATCTATTGTAAACGAAGCTAAGGATGTTGTGATAAAAAGTATAGATATTTAATCTTTACTAAAAAAATATTATCTATTAATTTATTATAATGAGTAAGGTAAATGGTATATACGCTGCAACACTATCAGTATTAAATGATGACTTGTCCCTAAACATTAAAAAAACCATTAATCATGCAGAGAATGTAATGGAATTAGGGTGTCACGGTGTAGTTTTTTTTGGCAGTACAGGCCAGTCACAACTAATTTCTTTATCCGATAAGATACAAATGATCAATAATTTACCTGGCAGTCAAGATAAAGAAAAATTTATAATCGGCACTGGCTTGAATTCGCTAGGTGACACAATCAATTTGATGAGTATTTCACTATCGAATAAATTAAACAAATTTTTAATAATGCCACCTGCTTATTACAAGTATCAGGACGATGATGTTATAAATTTTTACTCAAAGATTATTGAAGCTTTACCTGAAAGTGAAATCATACTTTATAATTTTGAAAAATTATCTGGTTATGTTTTTAGTTTAGAATGTATTGAAAAATTAGTCTCTAAATTTCCAAAACAAATTATTGGTGTAAAAGATAGCTCATATAACCTGTATAAAAAACTAAAAATAGATAATTTTTCCATTATGCCTGGCTCTGAAATTAAACTGCTGGAGGGACTATCTATTGGTTGTTCTGGAATTATTACTGCAACTGCAAATGTTACAGCTTCACTTGCAAGAAATGTTTATGATGATTTTGTAAACAAAAGAGATCAGACACAAAATCAAAAATTATGTGATGTAAGAAGTACGTTTGACAAATTTAATTTAATTTCAGGATTACATACCTTTTTAAAGAGTAAAGATAATAATTTTAAAAATTTATTACCACCTCTTCACTTACTACCCAAAGATCAAGAGCATGAATTAAAAACTTTATTAAAAAATTTAAATTTTGATATTGAAATACCAAGAGCTGCATAATGAATTTAGCTAATTTTTTAAATAAAATATTTACTCAGGATGGATTTATACTAATTGATTATAATTCAAAAAAATATCAAATAGGCAAACCTGTTAAAGAAAAACCTATAAACTTAAGAATATTAGATAAATCTTTACATTACAAATTAATGTTTTATCCAGATTTATATTTAGGAGAGGCTTATACAGACGGATCTTTGATAATAGAGAATGGAACACTTACTGAGTTTTTAGAAATAGCATTTAAAAATATAGGGAGAAGTGAAATAAGTACATATAGCAAGATACTAAAAAAAATTAGAGGAACCTATAGATACCTTACTAATTATAATCAAATCACAAAATCAAAAAAAAATGTCAGTCACCATTATGATATATCTGAAAAACTCTATGATCTTTTTTTAGATGAAAAAAAACAATATTCATGTGCTTACTTCAAAGATGACAATAATACCTTAGAGGAAGCTCAAAATAATAAAATTGATCATATAATAAAAAAATTAAATATAAAACCAAATCAAAAAGTATTGGATATAGGATCAGGCTGGGGCTCTCTTGCAATCGACATTGCAATGAAAACAAGTGCTCATGTGGTTGGAATAACACTTTCAGAAAATCAGTTAGAATACAGTAAAAAAAAAGTTAAGGAATTAAATTTAGGCAATCAAGTAGATTTTAAACTTATTGATTATAGAGAAATAAACGAAAAGTTTGATCGAATTGTAAGTGTTGGAATGTTCGAGCACGTAGGAAGGAAATATTATCAAAAGTTCTTTAATCAAGTTGCAAAATTACTTAATGAAGATGGAGCAGCTTTAATCCACACAATTGGTTCTGTAAACAGCCCAAGAGACCCACAGCCGTGGATAAATAAGTATATATTTCCAGGCGGTTATACTCCAAGTTTGAGTGAGGTTGCCAGCCCGATTGAAAATTCCGGTTTAATTATAACAGATTTAGAGGTTCTAAGAATGCATTACGCCCACACCCTCAGACATTGGAAAGAGAGATTTTTATTAAAAAAAGATCAAGTTTTAGAAATGTTTGATGAAAGGTTCATGAGGATGTGGGAATTTTATCTTGCAAGTTGTGAAATGGCTTTCAAATGGGGAGATCAGGTTGTATTTCAGTTACAATTAACAAAAAAATTAACTTCGGTTCCTAATACTAGAGACTATATTTATTAAATTATTACTGATAGATCTTAAAATTCACTTTGATGAAGAAAAAAAAAAATAAAAAAAAAAAATCAAACAAAACTAAAACTAAAAAAATTAAAAAAAGAAAAAGAAGAAAAATTAAATACGCAAAAAATATAATTTCTAAACCAAAAAAAAGTGAGAGTTTAATTCTTAAAACGATAAGAGTCCAAGAAGCCTTAAAATCAAAATTTACATTTAAGTTTAATATTAATCTTTTAGCTATTGACAAAGCAATTGCTAAATTTTTTCAAAAAATTGATCAAAAAATAGTTGAGTACAGAGAAATTAAAGCAGAGGAGAAAAGAAGAATTAAATTAGAAAAATTAGAAATAGCTCAAAAACAAAAGATACTTTTACAAAAGCAAAAAAAGGAAGACGACGAAAATAAATTAAAGCTTAAACAAAAAGAATTAAGAGAAGAAGAAAGATTAGAAAAAGAGAGAGCAAAAGATATAAAAATCTTTTTAAGAAAAGAGCAAGCATTAATAAGAAAAGAACAAGCAGAAAGACAGAAAAAATTCTTACAAGAAATTAAATTAGAACAACAAATAGAAAAGTTCAGAATTAGGGAAATTAAAGAACTTGAAAAATTAGAAAAAATTGCACTTAAGGAAAAGAGAGATGATTATTCAGGTTTACAAGAAAGAATAGAAAAACTTAAAAATAAATATCAACAACTAAGGGATCAAAAAATCAGAGAAAGAGTTGAGGCTCTAGGCGTTGAAATCCAAGAAGGAGATGATAGAGAAACACTTTTAAAAAAAGAAAGAGAATACAATATTGCAAGACAAAAAATTGAACTGGCTCTTGAAAGCTTTTATAGAAGTGCAAATAGTTTAGTTTTTCAACTTAACAAAAGATATATTACAAAACATATGTCCATACTTAGATGTATAGATAGAAGATTTGAAACAGGAGAAATATTTATAAAGTGGGATGAAACAATCGATGATGAATGGTTAATTCTAATTTATATTAAAGATAATGCCCCAGATAAAGGAATTATAATTGAAGATAAATCGAATGAAGAAAAAAATCTTTCTTATGAATACAAA
>LULO01000259.1_pt1 | contig 16943 bp, 18 predicted proteins | sample 728121 | NCBI WGS metagenome assembly LULO01 (sample SAMN03860287, study PRJNA289734) | marine metagenome | biome: seawater column; feature: ocean; material: water; isolation source: Red Sea water column Station 149 - depth 50m | place: Saudi Arabia: Red Sea | collected 2011-10-15 | depth 50 m | reverse complement strand
TTTTATTACTGCCATTAATTCATAGTGAGGACATCATGGATCATGAACTTGGTCATAAATTAGTCGATCAATATTTAAATAATCATTCAGAATATACTAATATTAAAAAAGCTTGGAACGACCATAGCGTGGCAATTAAAAAATTTGGAAGGTATCCGCATAGAAATAAAATACTAAATAGAAAATCAACAAATGAAGAAGAGATATTTTTAACACAACCGAATAGTTCTTGGTAAATTAAGATATGCTTTTAGAAAGAAATTTTTCAGATATTTTAAAACAACTTAAGTTTAAAAAAGGAAAAATTAAAGCTATTCTTGATACAGACACCTACAATGAAATTGATGATCAATTTGCTTTAGTGCAAATGTTGTTTTCAAAAGAAAAAATTGAAGTGCAAAGTATAAATGCAGCTCCTTTTTCAATGAATAATCGTTCGGATAATCCAAAAAAGGGAATGGAGCTTAGTTATGATGAAATCTTTCGATTGTTAGAAAAAATAAATTTTAAAAAAAATAATTTTGTTTTTAAAGGCTCAACTAGATATGTAGGTTTTGAAAAAAAACCAATTAATTCTCTGTACGTACTAGCTATCGGCGCTATTTCAAATGTTGCGTCTGCAATATTAAAAGAGCCAGAAATTATAAAAAAACTTGTTGTAGTTTGGTTGGGAGGTAATGCGCTTTATTGGCCGCAAAATTTGGAATTTAATTTGAAGCAAGATATTGGAGGTGCTCAAGTTTTATTTGATAGCGGTGTTTCTCTCGTTATGGTTCCTTGTAAAGGAGTAACTTCACATCTTATTTCAACAGTTCCAGAAATAGAAAAATACATCGAACCTCATGGTGAAATCGGTAAATTTCTTGCAATGCGATTTAAAGAGTACAATAGTATCCATAAAGGTTGGTCAAAAGAAATTTGGGATATGGCAGCTGTTGGTTATGTCTTAAACGAAGACTGGGCACCAACTAACACAATTCCATCTCCAATTCTTTTAGATGATATGAAATGGGCTTCAGATAAAAATAGGCACCCAATTAAAATAGTCTATGAAATAAAAAGAGATCCTATTCTTAAAGATTTCATTCAAAAATTAGAAAATTTCAATAATAAATAATTATAATAAATGGTCTCGTGGTGAAATGGATATCACACGTGTCTTCGGAACATGGATTTGGGGTTCGAGTCCCTACGAGACCGCCAATTAAATATTTATTTTTTCTGAATACTTTGAAATTATTAACTCAGCAATTTGAACAGCATTAAGCGCTGCTCCTTTGCGCAAATTATCCGAGACCACCCATAAATTCAAACCATTGTCTATTGATTGATCATTTCTAATTCTACTAATATAAACTTTATCCTCTCCTGCAATTTCAACAGGAGTCACATAACCTTCATCTTTTCGATGATCAATTACTGAAATACCTTCAGAGTTAGATAATATTTCGTTAGCTTCTTTTTCATCTAATGGTGAGTCAAACTCTATATTTACAGCTTCTGAATGGCCAATAAATACAGCTGTTCTAACACAAGTTGGTGTGGAATGGCATTAAACGCAATTTGTTTTGTAAACTTTTCTTTTTTTAATTCTTGGTTTGCATAAACATTTTGAGTCTGATTAAATAATTCATCCATACCTGTTTTACCTGCTCCAGAAACAGCTTGATATGTTGATACAACAACTCTGTTTATAATTGCTTTTTCATGAAGTGGTTTTAATGCAACAACCATTTGTATAGTTGAACAGTTAGGATTTGAAATAATATTAGTTCTGTTTTCATCATCAAAAAATTCATCAAGTGCATTAGCGTTTACTTCAGGAACGATTAAAGGAATATTTTGTTGCATTCGAAAATGAGAGGTATTGTCTATAACAATACATCCTTTTTTAGCTGCTTTTGGTGCATATTCTGCAGAAATTTTACCACCAGGTGAAAATAAACCAATGTGAGCTTTTGAAAAATCAAATTCTGATAAGTCTTCTACAACAATTTCTTTATCTTTAAACTCTACTTTTTTGCCTTTTGATTTTGATGATGCAAGTAAATATAAATTGTCTATTGGAAAATCCCTTTGCTCTAATATTTGAACTATTTCTGTTCCTACCGCACCTGTTGCTCCTGCTACTGCTATATTGTATTTTTGAGTCATTTAATTTCCAGATAGAATTTTTAATTCTTCAATAACAGCATTGCCCATTTCTTGAGTTGAGATAATTTTTTCTGCTCCATCTTTTATATCAGCTGTTCTTAAACCTTTTAGTAATACATTCTGTACAGCTTTCTCAATCATTTGACTATCTTCTTGCATATCAAAACTATATTTCAACATCATAGCAAAGCTCATGATCATTGCTAAAGGATTTGCTTTAGATTGACCAGCTATGTCTGGTGCACTACCATGAACTGGCTCATACATTGCTGCTCTAGTTCCATTTTCTTTAACTGGTCCAAGAGCTGCTGAAGGAAGCATTCCTAAAGATCCTGTTAGCATAGCTGCAGTATCACTTAAAAGATCACCAAATAAGTTATCTGTAAGTATGACATCAAATTGTTTTGGATAACGAACTAACTGCATTGCACAATTATCTGCAAGCATGTGTTCTAAATTAACATCAGAATATTCCTTTTTATGTAAATCTGTTACGGTTTGTTTCCAAAATAAACCTGTTTCCATTACATTTGATTTTTCTACTGATGTAACTTTATTATTACGCAACTTTGCTAAATCAAATGCCACTCGTGAAACTCTATTAACTTCTGATGTGGTATACAGTTGAGTATCAACTGCCTTACTTTCAGTCTCACTAATTTTTGATATACCTCTTGGTTGTCCAAAATATACACCACTTGTTAACTCTCTTATTATCAAAATATCTAATCCTTTAACAAGATCAGATTTTAAAGATGATGAATCTGAAAGAGCATCTAAAACAACAGCTGGTCTTAGATTAGCAAAGAGATCAAGGTCTTTTCTTAATCTTAATAAGGCTGCTTCAGGTCTTTTATCTCTTTCTACGTTATCCCATTTAGCGCCTCCTACCGCACCAAATAATACTGCATCACAATCCATAGCTACTTGCATTGTTTCATCACTTATAGAATTACCTTCTTTATCGTATGCCGTACCACCAACTAATCTTTCAGAAATATCAAAAGATAAAGATTTAGTTTTTTCCATCCAATCAATTATTTTTAATACCTCAGCCATAACTTCATTGCCAATTCCATCACCAGGTAAAATTAAAATTTTTTTATTACTCATTTTTGACTACACTATCCAAGGTTGGATACTGTGTATTTTTTCTTCGTGAACATCAATTTTTTTATTTTTTTGGAGCGTCAAACCAATATCATCCAAACCCTCTAGCAAACATTTTTTTCGAAATGCATCAATTTCAAATTCTATTGTTTTATCATTTTGATAAGTGATTTTTTGATTTTCTAAATCAACTGAAACATCATTTTTATTTTCTGCTTCGTTCATTAATATATCTACCTTTTGTTGATCTAACTTAATTGGCAGTATTCCATTTTTAAAACAATTATTATAGAAAATATCTGCGAAGCTTGGTGCAATTATTGACTTAAAACCAAAATCTAAAAGTGACCATGGTGCATGCTCTCTACTTGATCCACAACCAAAATTTGCCCCAGCAATTAAAATTTTTGAAGTTTTATAAGGGTCCCAGTTAAGAACAAAATCATTCTTTATGTTACCTTGAATATCGTATCTTAATTCATGAAATAAGTTTTTTCCTAAACCAGATCTCTTTATTGTTTTCAAAAATTGTTTTGGAATAATCATATCGGTATCGACATTAATCATTGGTAGTGGTGCAGGGATACCAATTATTGTTTTAAATGATTCCATTTATAAATCCTCTGCTGTTGCAAAAGAACCTTTGATTGCAGAGGCAGCAGCTATTGCAGGACTAACAAGATGTGTTCTACCTTCTCTACCTTGTCTACCTTCAAAATTTCTATTTGATGTTGATGCACATCTTTCTTGCGGTTTTAATTGATCTGGATTCATAGCTAAACACATGGAGCAACCTGGCTCTCTCCAATCAAATCCTGCTTCAATAAAAATTTTATCTAAACCTTCTTCTTCAGCTTGTTTTTTAACTAGACCTGAACCAGGAACGATCATTGAGTCTACAGAAACTTTTTTGCCCTCTACAACTTTGGCAACTTCTCTTAAATCCTCAATTCTTCCATTAGTGCAAGAGCCAATAAATACTTTATCAATTTTAATTTTTTGTATTTCTTGTTTGGGTTCTAAACCCATATATTCAAGAGAACGTTCCATAGCCTTCTTTCTATTTGGATTACTCTCTTCTTGAGGATTTGGTACTATACCATTTATAGCAACAACGTCTTGTGGGCTTGTGCCCCAAGTAATTTGTGGTGAAATATCTTCAGCATTAATTAAAATTTCTTCATCATATTTTGCGCCCTCATCAGATGGAAGAGATTTCCAAAATTCTACCGCTTTATTCCAATTATCTCCTGATGGAGCGTACGGTCTACCTTTAATATATTCAAAAGTTTTTTCGTCAGGAGCGATTAAACCAGCTCTAGCACCTGCTTCAATACTCATATTGCAGATTGTCATTCTTCCTTCCATAGAAAGAGAGGAAATTGCATTACCAGCATATTCAATAACATAACCAGTTCCACCAGCCGTTCCTATTTTTCCTATTATATGAAGAATAATATCTTTTGCTGTAACACCTAAGTTTAATTTACCTTCAACAGAAATTCGCATATTCTTTGCAGGTTTTTGAATCAAGGTCTGAGTAGCTAATACATGCTCAACTTCACTTGTGCCGATACCAAAAGCTAATGCACCAAATGCTCCGTGTGTTGCTGTATGACTATCACCACAAACTATTGTCATACCTGGCTGAGTAATGCCTTGTTCTGGTCCAACTATATGAACTATACCTTGTCTGCTATCTAATAATGGAAAAAGTGTAACATCAAAATCTTTGCAATTTTTTTCTAGTGTTTCAACCTGAATTCTACTTTCTTTATTTTCTATACCTTTAGATCTATCTGAAGTTGGGACATTATGATCAGCTACAGCAAAAGTACTTTGAGGCCTTCTAACTTTACGGTTATTATTTCTCAAACCTTCAAATGCTTGAGGGCTTGTAACTTCATGAACAAGGTGTCTATCAATATATATAAGACAAGTTCCATCTTCTTGTCTATCAACAAGATGATGTTCCCAAATTTTATCAAAAAGAGTTTTAGGATTATTTATTGTCATCCGATTTATTTTCGGCTGCTTTTTCCTCTTCTTTACTAGATTCATCTGCAGCTTCTGCTTTAGATTCTTCTGCTGGTTTGGCTTCTGCTTCTTCTGCTTTTGTCTCTGCTTGTTTTGCTTCTACCTCTTCAGCTTTTGGTTCCTCTGCAGCATTTGTATCTGTATCTGCAGTTTTTGTTTCTTCTACCGGAGGAGCCTCCTCTATATATTCATATTGATCAGCTTCATCGCCCCTATCTTTATCTGCGATCCTTGCTTTCTTTCCAGATAATTCTCTTAGATAATATAGCTTAGCTCTTCTTACATCGCCTTTTCTAACAACTTCAATTTTTTCTACTAATGGACTGAATAAAGGGAATACTCTTTCAACACCCTCTCCATGAGATATTTTTCTCACAGTAAAGTTAGAGTTTACTGAATTATTTTTTCTTGCAATACAAATACCTTCAAATGCTTGAAGTCTCGACTTACTTCCCTCTGTAATTCTTACAGTAACTTTTAAAGTATCACCTGGACGAAAAGCAGGAACTCTTTTTTTTGAAGTTAACTTTTCAATCTGTTGTTTTTCAAATGTCTCTAATAAATTACTCATTTTATATTTCCTTTTTATAAAGATCTGGTCTTAATTCTTTAGTTTTTTCAACCGATTTTTCTTTTCTCCATTTATCAATTTTTTCATGATGACCTGATGTTAAAACATCTGGAACTTCATGTTTATTTCCCTGAATATCTTCCCAGGTTTGTGGTCTGGTATAATGAGGATATTCAAGCAGATTATTAGAAAAAGATTCTTCTAATAAACTTTGTGGCTGCCCTAATACTCCAGGAATGAGACGAATACAACCTTCAACTAACACCTGGGCAGCAATCTCACCACCAGAAAGGACGTAATCACCGATACTTATTTCCTGAAAATCAAGAATTTCTATAGCTCTTTGGTCAACCCCTTCAAATCTACCGCATAAAATAAGCATTTCATCATGTTTTGATAGATTATTAAGTTTGGCTTGAGATAATTTCTGACCTGACGGTGTTAGAAAAATTTTGCAGTAATTATCGGTTTTGAAAGTGATTGAATTTAATGCTTTTTCAATCACATCTGGACGAATAACCATTCCAGGGCCTCCCCCAAAAGGTTCATCATCAACACTTCCTCTTTTGTCAATTCCAAAATTATGTAGATTGACTATCTCGAGAGAAAATTTTTTATTGTTTAATGCATTTCCGATTACAGAATATCCTAGTGAACCAGGGAACATCTCAGGATAACAAGTTAAAATTACTACTCTCATTTTAATCAAGAATACCAGGTATTGGATCAGCTATAATTTCTTTTTTATTAATATTAACTGATAAAATATTTGTTTTATCAAAAGGTATAAGAATAAGTTTGGTATTATATTTGACTTCTAATAAATCACCTGCCCCAAAATTTTGAACACTTAAAACTTTTCCAATACTAGTATTGTCTTTCAAGAAAATCATGCATTCGATTAGATCGTTTATGTAAAACTCATTATCTTTTGTTTTTGGAAAAAATTTCTTATTTGAAAAAATTTTTTGACCTTTAAGCTCTAAAACATCTTCTCTAGAAAAGTATTTTTCAACTTGAACAACACACTTATTATTTTTGAATAAAATATTTTTAAAATTCCAAGCAACTGAACCATCAAAATTATAATAGTTTTTTAAATTTTTAAAAACTTCAAACGAGGTAGTCATCATATTAACTTTTATTTCACCTTTTAATCCTAAAGGAGATCCAAACTGACCAACAAGAATAATATCTTTATTACTCAAAGCAAAAATTGATTTTATTCTTTTTTAGCTTCTGCTTCTTCTGCTTTTGGTTCTTCAGCAGGTTGTGCATCTTCAGCTGGCTTAGCTTCTGCTTCTTCTGCTTTTGGTTCTTCTGCTGCAGCTTTCGCAGCTTCTTCTTTTTCTTTAGCAGCAGCTAAACGTTCCTGTGCTTTTTTCTTAGGTAGATGTTTTTTTGTTTTTTCAGTAATAACTGGTTTTTCCATCACACCAAGATTGCTAAGAAAAATAGAAATTCTATCTGATGGTTTTGCTCCTTTTGCAATCCATTCCTTAGCTTTGTCTAAATCCATTTTAACTCTATCAGCGCTATCCTTTGGAAGCATTGGGTTATAAGTTCCAATTTGATCTATAAATTTTCCATCTCTAGCTCTTCTAGAATCAGCAACTACTATTCTATAAAATGGTCTTTTCTTTGCACCACCTCTTGATAATCTTATTCTTACTGGCATTTTATTTCCTTTCTAATTTATGTTTGGAGGAAGATTTCCTTGTAATTTTTGCATTAAATCACTGGGAATTCCTCCTTTGCCCATTGATTTCATTCTCTTCATCATTTTTTGTGATTGGAGAAACTGTTTTAATAACCTGTTAACGTCTTGAACTTTTGTTCCAGATCCTTTTGAAATTCTAATTTTACGTGAAGCCTTTATAATATCTGGATCAGCCCTTTCTTTTTTTGTCATTGAACTGATTATAGCTATTTGTTTATCAATCATTGAATTAGAAATTTTATTTTCTGCCATTAACTTCTGTGCCTTTGAAACACCTGGCATCATAGAAAGTAAACCGGAGACTCCACCCATTTTACCCATTTGCTTTAATTGATTGGCAAAATCTTCAAGATCAAATTTTCCTTTAGCGATCTTTTTTGCCATATCTTCCATTTCTTCTTTATCAATATTTTCAGCAGCCTTTTCGACAAGAGATACAATATCTCCCATACCTAAAATTCTTTGTGCAATTCTTTCAGGATGGAAAGGTTCAAAATTTTCTACTTTTTCACCTAGTCCTATAAATTTTATAGGAGAGTTTGTTATCGATTTAATTGATAGTGCTGCACCACCTCTGCTATCACCATCTATTCGAGTTAAAATTGATCCAGTAATATTTATTGCATCACTAAAACTTTTAGCTACATTTGCAGCATCTTGTCCTGTTAGAGCATCTGCTACTAATAATGTTTCGTCAGGTTTAAACTTATTTTCAATTTCTATTAATTCACTCATTAACTTTTTATCTACAACTTGTCGTCCAGCAGTATCTAAAATAAGAATATCAAATAAATTTTTTTGAGCATAGTCTATGGAATCATCAACAATCTTACTGGCTGATGATAGATTGTGATTAAAGAAATCTGAGCCGGTTTCTTCAGCTAATACTTTTAATTGTTCTTGTGCTGCTGGTCGATAAATGTCTGCTGATGCTAGTAAAATTTTTTTCTTTGAAGATTTCTTTAACAAATAGGAAAGTTTGGCAATTGATGTTGTTTTCCCAGATCCCTGTAATCCACAAAACAATATTTTAGTTAATTGAGAAGAAGATAAATTTAGAGATTTATTTTCTGATCCAAGAATTTTTACAAGCTCATCTTGCACAAGCTTTATGATCATTTGATCTGGCTTAACAGATTTGAGAATTTCTTTTCCTAAAATGTTTGACTTGATGGAATTTATAAATTCTTTTACTACAACTAAGGAAACATCTGCCTCTAAGAGAGCAATTCTAATTTCACGTAATGTAATTTCAAGATCTGTTTCTGATATAACAGCCTTACCCCGAATACTTTGAACAATTTTTTCAAATTTTGTGTTCAGTGTATCAAACATAAATCTCCAATAGCCTTTTAACTCCAGGGCACGAAACTCGTGGGCTAGAGTACCTATCACAATTGTAACAAGCTCAATTCGTTTACAAATATAGGATTTGTTGGTGACCCTCTATTAGCTGAATAATTGAAAGTCAAGTATTCTTAAATTTCCCATATTTACTGAGATTTATCGATAAATTAGGTTATAAAACAAATATGCAAAAAGTAGACTTTATAAAGATGCATGGACTTGGGAACGATTTTGTTATCATAGATAAAAGGTCTAACAATATCGCAATTACTGAAGATATTATTAAAAGACTCAGTGACAGAAGAACTGGGGCAGGGTGTGATCAATTAATCACAATTAATAATACAAGTAATCAAAGTGCTGATGCTGAAATTGAAATTTTTAATCCTGGTGGTGATAGAGCCGAAGCTTGTGGTAATGGAACACGCTGCGTGGCAAAAATACTATTTGATGAAGATTCAAATAAAGAAATTTTAAAAATTCAATCTGATGCAGGCATATTAGAATCAAAAAAAATAGATAACAATATAAGTGTCAACATGGGTTCAATAAAAAATACTTGGGATAAAATTCCTTTAAGTAAAGAAGTCGATACAATGAATATACCAATTTCAATTGATGGATATAGTAATGGGGTTGCTGTTAATGTAGGTAATCCACATGTAGTTTTTTTTGGAAAATCGATCAAAGATACAGATCTTGAAAGTATAGGTCCTAGAATAGAAAATCATGAGCTCTTTCCAAAAAAAACTAATGTTGAAATAGTTGAAGTTATTAATTCAAATTTAATTGAAATGAGAGTTTGGGAACGTGGAGTTGGAATCACGTTAGCTTGTGGTAGTGGTGCCTGTGCAGCTGTATATGCAGCGTGGAAAAAAGGATTGATTGAAAATAACGCTGAAGTGAAACTTGAAAAAGGTTCACTGCACATAAATATAATTAATAATGAATCTATTATGATAGGACCTGCAGAAATAAGTTATCGGGGTAGTTTAGAAATATAATTTATGAAAAATAAAAACTACGTAGTCAATCTAGGTTGTAGATTGAATATTTATGAAGGTGAAATTATTAAAAACCATCTTAAAACAAATAATTTAAATAATGTTACAGTCATAAACTCATGTGCAGTAACTGAAGAAGCTGAGAAAAAAGTTTCTTATGAAATTAGAAAGGCAAAAAAAAATTTTCCTAATAATAAAATAGTAGTTACAGGATGTGCGGCTCAAATCAATCCATTAAAATATAAAGATTTAAAAGAAGTAGACTCAGTAATTGGGAACACAGAAAAATTAGAAACTTTAACATGGAAAAATATCGATCAGTCTAAAAATCTTAAAGTAGGAAATATATTAGAAGAAAGTAAAACAGTACCTAATTCAATTGAAAAATTTGAAGGAAAATCGAGAGCTTATATTGAAATACAACAAGGTTGTAACCATCGCTGTACTTTTTGTATTATTCCATTTGGCAGGGGCAATAATAGAAGTGTACCTGCTGGAGAGATAGTAAATAAAATAAAAAAAATTGTTAGCAATGGATATAATGAAGTAGTCTTAACAGGAGTAGATATAACTGATTATGGAAAAGATCTTCCTGCAAAACCTACTTTTTCTAACTTAATTAAAAGAATTCTAAAATTAGTACCTGAATTAAGACAGCTGCGTTTGTCTTCAATTGACTGCGCTGAAATAGACGAAGATTTTTGGGATGTTTTAAAGGACGAAAGATTGATGCCTCATTTTCATATAAGTTTACAAGCTGGAAACAATTTAATTTTGAAAAGAATGAAAAGAAGACATTCAAGGGAAATGGCAATTAATTTTTGTAAGAAAGTTTTATCTATTAGGAAAGATGCAACATTTGGTGCTGATATAATTGCCGGTTTTCCAACAGAGACAGAAACAATGTTTCAAGATTCAATTAAACTAGTTGATGAGTGTAATTTAACTCATCTTCATATTTTTCCTTATTCACCAAGAGAAAACACTCCTGCATCTAGAATGCCTCAAGTTCAAAAAAATATTATCAAAGATAGAGCAAGAAGACTTAGAGAAAAAGGTATTGAAAAATTAAAACAACATTTAAAAAAAAATATTGGAAAGAAGGAACAAATTTTAATTGAAAGTAGAAAAGAAAATTTTTCACTTGGAAAAGATCAGCATTTTTTAAAAGTAAAACTTGAAGAAGAGTTTAAAGAGGGAAATATAATTTCCTGTATATACACAGGCGTAGAAAATGATACGTTATTAGCAAGAATAGCATGAGTTTGTTCTCAATATTTAAAGATAAGTTAAGTAAAACTTCAAATATACTTTCTTTTAATATTTTAGAGATTTTAAAAAACAAAAAAATAGACGATTTAACTTTAGAAGAATTAGAAAATGTTCTTATTTCATCTGATATTAGTTTGGATGTTGTAAATCAGCTAATAGATTCTATAAAAAAAATAAAAATTTCAAATGATGATGGAATAAAAAATGTACTAGAAATCTTAGCTCAAAATATAGAAAGTATATTACTTCCAAGAGAACATGTTCTGATAAATGAAAAAAATGATGAAAAAAAAATATTAATATTTGTTGGAGTAAACGGAAGTGGAAAGACAACCACTATTGGTAAAATTGCAAATAAAATTTTATCAAATAAAAAAATTCTGATTGCGGCTTGTGATACATTTAGGGCAGCAGCTGTTGAGCAGTTGGAAAATTGGGCAAAAAAAAATAATAATGGTTTTATCGCTGGAAAAAGTAATCAAGATCCAGCAAGCGTAGCGTATCAGGCAACTGAAGAATTTGGAAAAGAAAATTATGATTTTTTACTTATAGATACTGCTGGAAGATTATCAAATAATACTAACCTCATTAATCAGCTAATTAAATTGAAGAATGTTATCTCAAAAGTTAATTCCTCTTTTAATATTGAAACTGTGTTAGTTTTAGATGGAACGAATGGTTCGAACATGATTAAGCAAGTGGAAATCTTTGGAAATGAACTTAATGTATCAAGTCTTATAATAACTAAATTGGATGGAACAGCAAAAGGTGGAGCATTAATTTCAATTGCAAATAAATTTGAAATCCCTATAAGTTATGTTGGTCTTGGAGAAAGTATTGAGGACCTTGTAACCTTTAATTCTCAAAACTTTGCTAGGTCTATTTTAAATCTAGAAGAACAAAAATGAAGTCAGTTTATAAATTATTAATTGATATAGGACCGCTTGCTGTATTCTTTATTTTTTATACAAGAAGTGGTCTTCAAGAAGCAATACTTCCTCTTATGATTGCAACTGTAATTTCAGTAATCATTTCATATATACTTGAGAAAAAAATACCAATTATGCCAACTCTTGGGGCTGCGATTGTATTAATATTTGGAGGTCTAACAATTTATTTTGACAATGAAATTTTTATTAAAATGAAACCAACAATAATAAATATGGTCTTCGCATTAATTTTATATGGAGGAGTGATTGTTAAAAAACCTCTTTTAAAGTATCTTTTAGGTGCTGCACTTAAACTAGAAGAAGATGGATGGAGAATATTAACTCAAAGGTGGATTGCTTTTTTTGTTGCACTTGCTGTTTTAAATGAAATTGTTTGGAGAACACAAAGTACTGATGTTTGGGTAAATTTTAAAGTTTTTGGTATCTTGCCAATTACGTTTATTTTTACGATGACACAATTCCCTTTAATTAAAAAATATCAAATTGAAGATTAAGTTAAAAATTGTTTTCTCTTAATGCTATAAATCCTGGTGATTTATTTCCCTCAAGCCACTCTAAGAATGCACCTCCAGCTGTAGATAAATATTTAAATGCATCATTGGCTTTAGCTTTTTTTATTGCTGCAAGTGTATCTCCTCCTCCTGCTAGAGCATCTAATTGAGATTTACTTGAATAATTTTGTATAATATTTGCAACTGAAATTGTACTTTTATCAAATGGACTATACTCAAATGCACCTAAAGGCCCATTCCATAAAATTGATTTAGATTTTAATATTTCATCTGAAATTAGTTTTGTTGTTTGTTCACCAACATCTAATATCATTTGGTCATTTGGAATATTATTGATTGAATAAGTCTTAACATTTACTCTATCTTCTATTGTTTTTGAGCAAACAGCATCAATTGGTAAAAGTATTTTGCAATTTTTTGATTCTGCTTTTTTTTGTATCTTTTTTGATAGTTCAATAAAATCATTTTCTACCAGAGAAGAACCAACGTTATAATTATTTGATAGCAAAAAGGTATTAGCCATTGCACCACCAATCACTAAAGAGTCAAAAATTTCAACTATATTTTCTAAAACTTTTATTTTTGTTGAAACCTTTGAGCCACCTATAATTGCTAAATTTGGTTTATTTGAATTTTCTAAAAATTTATCTAAATTTTCAATTTCTTTTGAGAAACTTAATCCAGCGTATGAAGGTAAGTATTTAGTAATACCTACTATAGATGCATGATTACGATGAGATGCAGAAAACGCGTCATTAATATATATGTCAAAACTAGAAGCTAATAATTTTGAAAAATTAAGATCATTTTTTTCTTCTTCAGCATTAAAACGAATATTTTCTAATAGACAAATTTCCCCCATGTCCATTTCAGCAATTTTTGTCTCAATTATTTTTTTTTCACAGTTAGCTAAAAAATGAATTGTGTTTAAATTTAAAAATTTTTTTAATTCTGAACATAAAAACTCAATGGAATATGTTTTATTAACTTGACCTTTAGGTCGGCCAAAATGAGCAATTAAGAATATCTTATTTTTATTTTTAATTAGTTTTTCTAGTGTTGGTAAAATAGCATGAATTCTTGAATGATCTGTAATTGTCCCTTCCAAAACTGGTACGTTTAAATCAACTCGAACAATTATTTTTTTATTTTTACAGTCTAGATCTCTTAATTCTTTCATTTCTATTCACATGTATATAAAAAAAATGCTGGAAATCATTGATTTTTTTTAAAAATTTGCAGTTTTATCTTTTTTAATACATATATTTAGTATATTAAACCTTTTTTAAGCTACTAAATGTAGTAATGGAGTTTGATTATGCCTTGGGATGATAATAATGTAGCAAAACTTAGAGATTTATGGGACCAAGGTCTACCAACAGCTCAAATTGGAAAATTATTAGGTTTCACCAAAAACGCAGTGGTTGGAAAAGCTCATAGAATTGGACTCGAGAGAAGACCATCACCTATAAGAAGAACAGCTGTTAAGCCTGATCGAAAAAAAGCTAGATCTCCAGTAATGCCAAAATTAAATTTTGAAAGCACCAAAGAACCAGAGATTGTCTCTACAGAGCCTGCTGTTTTCCAACCGGTGGTTAAAAATATATTCACTGCAGCTCCAAAGAGAGGTTGTGAATGGCCTGAAGGTCATCCTGATGAAGCTGACTTTCGTTTTTGTGGTAAAGATAGATTTGAAGATAAGCCTTATTGTTTAGATCATTGTGCTGTTGCATATGTTGTTCCTGAAAAAGAAGAAAACGAAAAGACAGAATTAAATAATACGATTTAATAATAATAAAAATTCTAGAAATAAAAATTCTTCCTGTTATCTAATAAAATATGAAAGATGAGAGAATTAATTCTGTATTTACTCCTATTCTAATTGGAGGAAGTTTAATTCTTTTAATAAGTTTTGCAATTCGTTCAACATTTGGCCTATTTCAAATTCCTATTGCTTCTGATTTTTTATGGAACCGTTCAGAATTTTCTCTTGCCATTGCTATTCAAAATTTAGCTTGGGGTGTAGGCACTCCACTATTTAGTGCTTTTGCCGAAAAATATGGTGATAGAAAAGCAATAGCGCTAGGCTTAATTCTTTATGCAATTGGAATTTTCATAAGTAGTACTGCTACAACTCCAGAGGCGCATCAAACTTTAAACCTATTAATTGGTTTTGGTATAGCTGGTAGTGGTTTTGGTCCAATTTTAGCAGTAGTTGGAAGAGCCACATCTCCAGAAAAAAGATCTTTAGCACTAGGTATTACAACTGCTGCAGGATCGGCTGGACAAGTGGTTGGTCCACCACTTGCTTCTATTCTATTATCATTTTTACCTTGGTCTTCAGTGTTTGAAATCTTTTCAATTATATTATTAATAACACTGATACTTGTTCCAATTTTAAAAACAGAATTATCAAATACAAATATTAATAATGAAAATGAAAAAATTACTGATGCTGTATTTGTTGCATTAAAAGATCCAACATACTCAATGTTGTTCTTTGGTTTTTTTTCTTGTGGCTTTCAGTTAGCATTTATTACTGCACATTTTCCAGCATTTATTGTTGAATCTAGTAGTCCAATTATAGAAGGAAGTTTAATAAGTTTGGTTTGTAGTTCTGTAGAAGGTTTAGGAGCATTATCTATGGCTCTTATAGGATTGTTTAATATAATTGGTTGTTTGATTGCTGGAGCCTTAGGAAAGGGACATTATAAGAAATATCTTTTATCTTTAATTTATACCGGAAGGACTATTGCGGCAATTTTATTTATCTTACTACCTATTACACCAACATCTATTGCAATATTTTCAATAGTTATGGGTGCTTTATGGTTAGCAACAGTTCCTTTAACTTCAGGAATTATAGGCCATATTTATGGATTAAAATTTATGGGTACATTATATGGCATTGTATTTTTTTCTCATCAGCTAGGATCTTTTGTAGGTGTTTGGTTAGGTGGTCTATTTTATGATATCTATGGAAGTTATGATATTGTATGGTGGGTTGGTATAGGAGTAGGTGCCTTTTCTGCAATAATCCATTTACCAATTAGAGAAAAACCATTATCTAATACAAATATACAAACAGCGTAATTTTATGGATGAAAAAAAGATTATACGAAACTTAATTATAGTAATTTTTTTCTTAGTTATTATTTATTCATTAGCTAGAGTTGGTGTTGGTTTAGATCTTAGCTTTGGACCTTATTTAAAAAAATAGAAAAACTAGTTACACCATTCTCCTTGTTTAAATATTGGCGTAGCAGCACCATCCTTATCAACACCCTCGACATCAATTTCACCTGAGCCAATCATCCAATCAATATGTATCATACTTGAATTACCACCTCTTTGAGTAATTTCATCTTTCGATAAGTCTTTTTTGGATTTGAAACATTTTGAGTAACACTGTCCTAAAGCAATATGAGAGGCAGCATTTTCATCAAAAAGAGTGTTATAAAAAGTTATTCCTAATTGCGAAATAGGTGAACTATTTGGAACTAAGGCTACTTCACCAAGTCTTCTTGAACCTTCATCTGAATCAAGAACTTTTAATAAAACATCTTGTCCTTTAGAAGATTTTGCATCAACAATTTTACCATCTTCAAAGCGAACATTAATATCTTCAATTAGTGTTCCTTGATAAGATAGAGGTTTAGTTGAACAAACTTCACCACTTACACGACTAGCGTGAGGAGTTGTGAATACTTCTTCAGATGGAATATTTGGATTACAAATAATACCATTTTGGGCTTCTGAAGCTCCGCCCATCCATTCATGGTCATCAGCAAGACCTACAGTTAAAGATGTTCCAGGACCAGAGTATTTTAAAGAATGAAAATTTTTAGCATTTAACCAATCTGTTTTATCTCTTAAATTTTTATTATGTTGATCCCATTCAGCTACAGGATCATCATTAATAACTCTTGAAGCATGAAATATTGCATCTCCTAATTTTTTAATTGCTTCACTATCATCAAGATCTGGGAAGACTCTTTTTGCCCATGCTTTTCCTGGCCAAGAAATTATATTCCAGTTAATCTTAAATTCAGTAATTCTTTCTCTAGCTGGTTTGTATGCAACAGCATTAGCTTTATTTGCGCGCGAAACTTTATTAGGATCAATTTCAGATAGTAGCATGGGATCATCACCAGCAATAGCCATTCTAGCTGTATTGTTATCAAAAGCTTCACCCATCCCATTATAAAGCCAATTTGCTGCAACATTGAAAGATTCATAATTGCCAAACTTAAATCGAGATAATGT
>LULO01000419.1_pt1 | contig 16956 bp, 21 predicted proteins | sample 728121 | NCBI WGS metagenome assembly LULO01 (sample SAMN03860287, study PRJNA289734) | marine metagenome | biome: seawater column; feature: ocean; material: water; isolation source: Red Sea water column Station 149 - depth 50m | place: Saudi Arabia: Red Sea | collected 2011-10-15 | depth 50 m | reverse complement strand
GTACATAACCGACGACGGCGACAAGCGCTTCGAGAAGGACACAAACAAGTCCGGGCATTTTTACATGATAGGCGCTGACAAAATGTCAGACACAGATAAAATTTATTACTGCGAGGGATACGCTACGGCGGCGTCTGTTTTTACAGACATGCAATCGCCAGTGATCATAGCTTTCGATGCGTACAATCTTAATCCGGTGTCCAAGACTTTCTTTGGCCACTTCAAGGACAAGACCCATGTCTTCATTGCGGACAATGACCCCAAGAGCAACACGGGCCAGACAGAGGCTGAGAAAGCCGCACAACAGATCAAGAATGAGGGTGGGCAGACGCAGATACTGATGCCAGCCACTGGCGGTGACTACAACGATCACAAGCTGAGCGACGATATGCTCCCCGTGATGAAGTCAGTCGAGGTTCCCACAGAGTTTGACTTTATGCGGAACAGCTCAGGGCGGGCGCTCAATACAAAGGACAATGTCAGGGGAGTCATGCTCACTGAGAAGATCACGGTCAACTATAACGTGATCAAAAAGAGGATGGAGATAGACATTCCCAACATGAAGTTCATTAGCGACATGAAGGAGGAAGCCAGCCTCATAGAAATCGAGGACCGCTGTATACAGATGGCGGTGCCACATACCCGTGTCAGGGACTACATCAAGATCTTAGCCAACGAATACAATCCGGTGAAGGAATGGATCTTCAGTAGGCCATGGGACGGTCAGAGCCGACTACAGGAGTTCTTAGACACGATTACAGAGGAAAGGAACAAAGAACTGAAAGAGACATTGATGCGTAAGTGGTTGATATCTTGCGTAGCAGCAGCGCTGGAACCAAATGGCGTCGCACTGGAGGGCATCCTAGTCCTGCAAGGCGCTCAGGGGTTAGGAAAGACCCTGTGGTTCAAAAAACTCGCTGATTACGAGCAAGGGTGGCTTCTGGAGGGTGCAACGCTCAATCCGACAGACAAGGATAGTGTGAAGCAAGCAGTAAGCCATTGGATTGTAGAACTGGGGGAACTTGAGTCGACCTTTAAGAAGGCCGATCTGGACATGCTGAAGGCATTCATAACCAAGAAAACGGATGAGATGCGTCTACCCTATGACAGGGCGGCGACGACCTACCAGAGGCGCACGGCGTTTTATGCGAGCGTGAATGCGAGGGAATTCCTCACTGATACGAGCGGAAATCGAAGATTTTGGGCAATACCAGTGAAGGATATCAACATCAATCACAGCATAGATATGCAGCAATTATGGGCAGAGGTAGCAATGACTTTATATAAACCCGACGTTAAAAACTGGTTTCTCACCCCCGAAGAGCGGGCAGCTCTACAGGATCAGAACGAGTCCTTCAGGGCGCAAAGCAGCGTGGAGGATCTGATACTCAACTATGTGCGGTTTGACAGTGCCAACTGCAAGCCAGTGCAGATGACCACGCTGTTACGCGATCTGGGGATTACAAACCCCCGGATGCCGGACATAAAGGATGCGAGCCGTGTGTTGGCAGAGCGGGGCATCGAGCCACGCAAGTCTAATGGCAAGAAGGTCTATGATCTGGACTATGAGAAGCCCAAGAACATGGACACGGGCGGTTATGGCAATGACCTGAACTATCCCAGCTTTTAACCATGGAATGCTTGCAGAAAGCAATACAACGACTCGTAGATTGGTTGGAACAACTTTTCGATGAGAAAGACAGGAAAAACAGGGTAGCAACAGGGTATACCGAAAACAAGGATACCCTGAGCTAAACCATTGATATATAACAGGAAAGGAGTAAAAGAGGGTATAGGGTATTGTTCTACTATATTTATATATATATATATATATTATATAGAGAGAGCGCACAGTACACTTTGGGTTTTTGAAGTCTCTAAGTGTTTCAAAGTAGCTGTACCCTGCTGCCCTGTACCCTGATTGGCTACAAGGAGGCTAAATGTTTCATTCGGTTAAACCACGGCAGATCGCAGATAAACTCGTACACAAGATGACAGAGGCCGCGAGGGACGAGTACAACCTGCTAACTGAAAACTTGACAGATCAAGAGCGCGACAGTATCAAGGATCTGGTATGGAGCCATGTGTGCAATCACTACGCTCGGAGATACAGGAAGCAGGAATGAACAAGTTTGTTTACAATAAGAATCTGGACTACGATGAGAACCTCCACCGTTGGTATATTGCAAATTGTGAAGAGCGTGAGTATCACGGTGACACACCCTACGGCTGGGAAGAAGCAAAAAAAGTGTTTAACAAGATAGCGAGACAAAATGGCTGGTCGTCCTAAGAAAGAAAAACCACAACTGGTTAGTGTGCCAGCTCACTTCGAGAAGGATGAAGAGAACAACCTGACCGAGATGCAAGCTGCATTTGTCTGGCACTACACCGAAGGCGCTTGCGCTCAAACTGAAGCAGCAAGACGAGCAGGTTACGAGTTCCCAAGCTCAGCAGCTAACCGCATGCTCAATGGCAAGGACTATCCCAATGTAACCAAAGCGATCAGGATTAAGCAGGAAGAGCTGCGCGAGAAGTACAGCATTACTCCTGAGAAAACCGGGACGATGCTTTGGAAGATAGCCGAGACTAGTTTTGAAAGCGGACACTTCAATGCCGCGGTTTCAGCTATCAAAGAGCTGAACCAGCTCGCTGGCTTATCCATTAACCGATCGCAAAACCTCAACATCAACGCCAATGTCGACGCTATGAACCGTGACGACATCAAGGAAAGACTTGGCAAATTGCTAGGCGTTGATACAGACATATCTCAGAAGGACTTTTAGTCTTTCAAACATAGCGGAGGGCCGCGCCCCGCCGCCGGGGGCTGGAAATCCTCGGAAAATCCAAAAATTCGCGTAAGTTGTTGATTTTTAAGGGGAATTCCCTCTGCACAAGTGTGCAAACTCTTACACAACGACACACGGCACTGTGCAGTGAGGTGACGTCAGGACCGCACAGGAGGCCGTAGGATCCCTATGGGGCGGCGTTTTCTGGTGGTTTGGGCTGATTTGACCCCCCCTACACCCCCGCAGCGCTGAGCGGCCATGGCGGTAACGCTATAGCTGAGTTAAGCGCATTCAATATTCAAAAAAATACATGGGAAAAAGCCCGCCGGTCCTATTTGCTTGCAGGATAGAATCCGGCGGGAAGGTTGCCTAGGGGTCTGGCAACATCAGGACGTTTGAATTTAACCGTAAAAAGATTATTATCGCAAAAAATTTTTGGTAAAAAAAAATGGCCGACTCCAGAAACAAAGGCGCGGCGTTTGAAAGGGAGATTGTGCATCGCCTCAACGATTTTTTTGTAGATCAGGACATCATTTTTGATTGCAAACGCAACTTATCCCAGTATCAGATCAAAAATCTTACCGATATAGAGATTCCTTACCACGCTATTGAGTGCAAATTCTACAAAGAGGGCTGGTGGTGGAAGGATGAGTGGTGGCAACAGGCGTGTGACTCCTGCGCCAACAAAATTCCTGTGCTGGTTTATAAATTTAACCGTAAAGGGGTACGGGTGTGTTTGCCTGTGTACGCTATTAACACTGATTTGGAAAAAAATAACGAATTAACGACCGTGTTGACCTTTGATGATTGGCTCAGCATACTCAAATTCAATTGGGACATATATGGCAGGTTAGGTTTCGATGCCACAGCTTGATGAAATAGACATTTTCAGCCGCGACCACATGACTGTGGATAAGTTTGACCCCCAAGGGAACCTAATTGACCGAAAAATAATATTTTCTAGATCAGTTGAAGACACGCCGATCTTTGATGGCGCCGAAGAGCAATACGTCAGGATGATTGACCCTGCAACTGGCGCTTTTGTTGAAGTCCAGAGCGATTTACCCACAGTTCAGTCGTATATCGACGCTGGTTACCAACTGGAAATGCCATCAAGTGGGCCGGGAGGCTCAGTCACTCGAATTAAACGAAGAGCTAGAAGAGGCAAATCGCCTTACAAAAAGCCCGGAAGAAGAAAAGGCTCTGTTTCAGACAAAGAATATGAATCGTTTAGAGATTCTTTAAAGAACCAAGACATCTTTGAATACAACAAATACAGCCTCGGTGGTTCTGTTTCAGAGATGATGGGCCGCACCGGTCCAGATCTAACTCCTGCCCAGATTGCTAATTTAGCGGGTGCATTCGCGGATCCCTATGGCGGTGCTGATTTAACTGGAAACTATCCTGAGTTCCCGGCCAGAGGTGTGTCGGTTGAAGAAATGCTTAGGGGTCCCAGAGCGCCAAGTTTTTTGCAAAATTTGAGAGAAGGTAATTTTGGCGATGCCGCTTTTCAAGGTATTGGGGCCTTGCCCATACCATTCTTGGCTGGGGCCATGAAGTACATCAAAGCAGGAAGCAAGATTGGCAAAGTTCCATTAGATCAAGCTGAAAAAATGGGATACAAGTCTCATATTTATGATGATGAATTCAATCTAAATCCTTTGTCTGAAAACAACAGGCCATCTGGGGTTACAAAAACCCCATTTAATGAAGCAAAGAAATTTTCTGAATTCCTTTCTCAGCAAGGAATCATGCACAAGTCAGATATTGCTAAAACTGGAACTGTCTACATTACTGTAGAAGGTGGCCCAATGAGAAAGACTATTTCTGGTGATCCTATGGCCGGAGAAGTGACTTACAGATTTGGAGACCATGATACTGGTTTCATGTCGGGCAGGGATAACATTCAAATCAGGACGGATCAAAAACAAAATCACAAGGATGCAATTGATCATTTAAGTGAGTTAGAAAATGTAATTTCAATAAAACCTCAAGACCCCAGAATGCTCCGCGCAGCGGAACAGGGTTTTGATACCAGCACGGTTTATTACCACGCAACAGACAAGTTGCAAGATGGAGAAGAGTTCAAAGAGTTTATTCCTTCTGTGAAAGGGAAGCTGGGTCCGGGTGTTTATGCTGCTAAAAGACCAGAGGACACAGAGCGGTATATACGAACCGCGTATCAGACAGGAACAGGGGCCGTGTTTGATGAAAGCAGCAGAATCCTGCCTATTTTTGTTCGCGGCAAAATGGGCAGCATTGAAGATTATGGGAGAGCTTCTGACCAAGCCAAAGAATTGTTGAAAAAAGAATTTGATGAAATAGACGCTGCTCCAAAAAATAATGAATTTGATGAGCTTATGGCTAATCGCAAAAAGCTTGCGATGCAAAAAGAAAAGGCGCAAGAGATATTATCTGAAGAAGGATTTTCTGGTTTTGAGCTTTTAGATCAGGTGGTAATTTTTGATCCTAAAAACATCCGATCGGTAGTTACAGCCTCGGCGGCTCTGTGGGTGACATGATCAGAGAACAAGCTGGTATTCGTCGTGAAGACGTTTTAACTCCTGCTCAGTTAGCAAACATAGCTGGCGGGTTTGTAGATCCTTTAGGTGCCACAGACACTCTTGGACTTTATCCAGAATTCCCTACCGATCGCAGCGTAACAATCAAGGATATGGCCAGTTCCGATTACCCACGCTCTCCAAGCGCTGCTGAGAACTTGGCGCGAGGCGATTATCTGAATCTTGGCATTCAAAGCCTTGGTTTTGTTCCTATTCTTGGCGGTATAGCAAGAACGATACGAGCCATGGGCAAAATGCCACCCTCGATCGTGGACCCATTAAGCACTGACGCCAGCGGCCTGTTAACTGGCCGTACTGGTTTTGGTCCTGAAGCAGAACTGGCTCAAGCTAAGGACACACCCCCACAGCTCGCAAGAATCATTGACGATGAAAGCGTGTTGCAGAAGCAGTACGCCAAAGACCTGACAGTGCCGGAGCTGGCAAAGCTGGCAAACAAAAAATCGGCAGCTTCGTTTTTAAATTTCATGGAAACTTTTCCGGCAGCGAGAGAGATGGCGACCGTAGCTCAAGCTGGGCTGGCAAAGAAGGGTTGGTACAGGCAATCGGCTCAGGCGCTTTATGACGTCTTTGGTGATGAAGCCCCACGGTTTGCTGCTTTGTTAGCGGCTACCAGCCCTCAGACCAGTGTGCAGGGTAACCTGTTAAACGCCACCAGTATCTGGCGTAACCTGACCCAGAACAACATGCCGCGTGATCCTGTGCTGTTTGACATCATCAACGAGCCGGGAGTAGCGGCTGCATTGAAGCTCAAGAAGAATGTACCGCTCAAAAACGCAGACGGCAGTCCACAGCTCAACAAGGCGGGCAACCAGAAGTATGGTTTGAGAAACATTTCTGAGCAGGAAGCGCGTGAAGTGATCAAGAAGGCGGGCGGTGGTGATTCTACTTTTGACATAGGCCGCATGCAGATAGAGATCATGGGCGACGCGGTACAGGGCGAGAAAGGCGCTGAATCAGTTCTGGATGCGTGGGTGTCTAATTCCATACGCGCAATCAACGTGCCAGACGATGAGATGGACAAGCTGGTGCTGAGTGGTCCGAAGGTGGATTCCTTCATGCGCAATCTGGTTAATAACACAGTTGAAGTGACTAACGACACTTGGATGGCAAACTATCTGGGTGTCGAGCAAAACGTATTTGGCGGTTCTTTAAATCCAGCGCGAATTGATCCGGGTAAAGGTCCGGGTTATCTGGCTGCTAACGCACTAACCAGAAATGCGTCTAGGATTCTTTCTGATCGAATAGGAGAGAACGTAACGCCTGAAATGATTCAGGAGATGGTGTGGAGCTGGTCTAAAGCAGTGTTTGAGCAATCCAGAGCGGTTGGCATGTCTCCCAGAGAGTTCATACAGAAGGGCAGGTTGACTGACGCAATGATCAACGATGTGCCTGACTTCTCCTCATTACTGCGAGATCCAGACCTGCCTTACCGGAACATATTAGAAGCCTCCGGCGCAACGGTGGGTCAGTTTAAAAAGGGCGAGATACCCAAGGGCAATCGCACCGAAGAGATCATGCGTAGCAGTGAAACGGCTCGCAGGAATCTGGAACGCGCAGCGAACAGACTCAAGTTTATCAAGGCCGACCAGTTGGCCCTTGGCGCGATCGTTCCTCTGGTCGCTATCAATATAGTCAACATGGGCAAAGTGCCTGATGAAGAAGAGGGTTCCTCTGAGGTGGATAATATTGATATATTTAACTGATGGGACTCCTTGACGACATAGCGCTGTTTGCCAGAAGCCAAGCTGAGATGGATGCGGCCAGAGTGGACGCAGAGCGAAAGCTTGCAGAGCAATACGGCTCCTTAGCTGCTTACACGGGCGCACAGTTCGCCCCCGGATCCGCAACACTGGAAGCTAGGGGCGGCATGGCGCAACCCCCTGAACTTGGCTTACCGGTTTCTGATTTACCTGAGTACATGGTGGAAGCCGAAAAGCTTCCGGGCATGGCTGAGACTTACGACGTTTTTCAAAGCGCAGATCCTTACATGGAACAACCTTCTGCTGGTTATGTTCCGAAAAGACCCATGCCAAATCCAGAAGCGCAGCAGTCTGCTTTGGACTTATTGTTACTGGGAATGGGTGTAACCGGAGATGCTCTACAGGCGTTTGGACCTGTTGGCGCAATAGCCGGGGGTGCTTTGAAGCTCCCTAGAAACATACAAAAGTTCAATCGCCTTATAAACAATTACAACGCAGATCCTTTTGGGTTTAGATCCAAACTGATTGAAGAGCTTAGGATTGCTAAAAACGAAGGCATGAAGTTTCAAAACTTTCAGGCGCTAGAAAACTATCTGAAAAAGAAAGGCGTCAAACCAGAAGAAATTAACACGATGTTTCAGTTAAGAAACATGAGCCAAGAAGATCAGTTTCGTTTTCTTTCACCGCCTCGTGAAAGAACAAGAATTGATCCCGGCCAAGTATTAGAATACGCCACTTTACAGACACCTAATCGTCGCACCCTCATAAGGGAAGAAGCTTATGGTGGAATTCTGCAACAAAAAGTTAATGAAAAGGATGGGAAAGCGGTAACCGCAGTTGTTGGTGACAACCCATATACTGACCAAAGTTTTTATGTCCTGCATCCCAGAGAAATAGATGAACAATATTTTGGTGATAACCTTAACGACCAAGCCTATGTTTTGTCTTTTGACACCAAGCTTGATAAAACAAATCCAGCCACACCTACACTTGCTGACTTTACGGGACTGATGGACGACTCTAGCGAACATTGGTTTAAAGATTATTATGATGCTGATGGAAAACTCAGGGTTGGAGTGCCTAGGCGTGATGTTCTTGGTCACTACCGCACCACCGATCGAATTTACATGGATCCAAAAGACAATCAACCAAAGCGAATACTTTTTCTAGAAGAAGTTCAGTCTGATTTTATAGGGAACCTCAACGATCTGAGAGCTGCTCAAAGAATGAGACAAGAGGCGGAAAAAGATTTGCAGGAGATTCGTTGGATTGAGGGTGATCAAACTGAGCTTGCTCAAACAATATTAGGTGATCGTAAAATCCTGAACCTGAAACAGCACAATGCATTAATCAAAAAATTAGCGCTAGAAAAAAGAGACAGGCTACTTGCTCTGGCTAAAAAGTTGCGCGGTGAAGAGTTCTCTTTGCGAAATCCAGAGGTAAACATACCGAAAGACTTCCGGCAAGAGTATTATGAAATTCTTGAGCTTGCTAATGCAATGGACGTAGATGTAGACAATACCGGCGGGGCTTTGACTATGGAGAAGCTGTCTCGTTACGACAAGCGAATGGACGAAGTGCTTGGGCTAATTAACGAGGTCACTCTTGAAACAGATACCCTTTTGAAGAACAGAACCTCTGTGGCTCCTTTTGTAAAAGACCCCAAGAAAATGTATGACGCGCTTGTTAAAAGAATCAAGATGCGAGCTTACCGACAAGGTTATGACGGTATCGCTCTAGCGCCGGGAGAGGTCCACGTTGACAGATGGGAAAACACTGGTCTTCACACCGACAAACAAAAAGAAGGCATGAGGAAGATTTACTCTGATCTGATCCAGCCTCGGATCAACAAGGCGATGGGTCACAAAGCTGACGGCACCATGAAAATGGAAGACATAGACAGAGACAAAACCTACAACGCGCCTGTCTGGATTTTCACAGAAGATGATCTTAAAAAAATAGAAACTGAGGGCATGTACGAATACAAAGATGGTGGCGCCGTTAACAAGATGGTCAACGACGTCGACATCTTCTCCTAGCTACTCCTCGAAAGCCACCTTGTAAATATTGTTCACCGAAGCCAGCGCTTCTTTTATTGTTGGGAATATCCGCACCGCGTCCAAAGCCTTGTCAAGCTCGCCGTCCTTCAACAAGACCGTGTACGTTCCTGTTTTAGTCTCACTAAGAATTGCCTCAAGGCCGTATGTCTTGTTTTTGAAAACCCTTATTACTTTCGCCATCTATCTTCCTTTTTATTAAAAATCTAAAACTAACGGCATTTACAGTGTTTTGCAAGCATTTGCAATACGACACGGTCTTTGGTATACTGTCTGTAAATCGAGAGAAACTTGTCAACAAAAAGGAGTGTTTATGACAGAACTTATCAATGGAAAGGAAGCAAGCAGAATGCCCTGCTGCGGAATCTACGCACTGGCGGAGCTGAGCGGCAGGTCGCTACAGTTCGTCTTCAACTGGTACAAGGAAAGGTACAACAGGCCAGATAACTGGCAAGGCCGTACTTACGAGCCTCACATCTTTGGCGAAGCCCTCAAGCATTTTGGCCTGAAAAAGAAGAGAACCTTGTGCCACAGGTTGAGCAAAAAAATTACCGTTCGCAAGTTTGTTGACGAACACACCGCCAAGGGCAAGACTTATCTTCTTATGACCGGCGGTCACTTTCTTGTGATTAAAGGCGGCAGGGACGAAGCGATCTGCATTGATCAGGGCGCAAGATGTTCGGTGGACGATTACTACGGCAAGAACTATAGAGTGCGACGCGCAGTTCAGATAGGAGGCAGACGATGAAACTACCTAACAAGATTACTCAAGGTTGGCTCGACAGCAAAGGCTACGAGCTTGGGACCATGTATCGCAACCACGGCGGTTACCGAGTTGTGATTCTCCTGAAGCGCGGACGCAAGTGGGCCAGCTTGGTGGAGCAGGGTCCAATCGGAGGTCTTAACAAACGGTTCAAGATTAAAATGTCTGAACTCGACAGAAACTTTCAGCCGCTACGAATAGTGCGCGGCAAAACAAGGAGGGCGGCATGACAGATTTGAAGATCGAAAAAAATGTTCCTTTGCCTGATAAACAAGGCAGAAGAAAATCTAAATACCCAGAACATTATGAACTTTTGGAAAAAATGGAGGTCGGGGATAGCATCTTGTTTACCTTAGACAATTGTAAGGAAAACTCAGCCACTAACAAACGAGTTGCCTCCTTTCTTGGCACTGCAAACAATATATACAAGTACAAGATGTCAGCAAGAAAACAGGAAGAAACCGTTAGAGTCTGGAGGGTAGCATGAAGGGATATAAATCACTGGAGACACCAAAAGATTTTGTGAAGGGTCAGTCGAAACTTTTGAGAAAGGCGTTAAAGGTATTTAGAAAGACTTGCAGCAAGAAAACTTTCCAAGCTTGCGTTTCTCCAACCTTTCTCAAGCTCTCAAACATGGACGACTCAATTTGGGAGTCTTACATTGCTTGCGAGAATCAAATTTCAAGAAGCATGGGAAACCATTTGGGTGCAAACTACATGTACGCAACGATGATGTTACATTCGCTCGACTTGAACGCCGAATCTTTAAGCAATGTTGACGGGCAAGAGATTTGGAAAGGCTCTGCTCCTTTACTTAAAAAAGCTTTGCACACCGCGATTTGGGATCGTGACAAAAGAGAAGCACTTATGTATCCAAGAAACGAAGGAATAAAAGCTCGATTTGGGAATGGTATGGATGAATCTGAAAAAGAAGACTTGCTGAAAGTAATCGAAATTGCAGAGGAGCAATGCTCTCTCTCGAAGATGATAAAAGGAGTAGAACCTGCAAAGAGCGATTTGACAGGTGAGTCTCGCGCTTACATGCCGTTTGAATATGAAAGCGCAGCTAAAAACGCAGAAATTATTGAATGCATTGAAGCCAATTTTGACAGGAGGTCTTTGGATCAATATTTTTACACGACTGATCGAGTCGTGATTTATCCAGAGTCTGCTGACTTGTTAACAAGCATCTTTGAAGCCGACTACCATCTTGACGGTTTTGAGCTGGATACTTCTTTAAAAGATTTTATTCTAATGATGCCAGAAGGTTTTGAGATAAATGGAGTAGACGTTCCATCGATTCAGGTTTCGATAAGCTCTAGATGTCAAAGGAATCTCGCGCTGTATGACTACATCAAAGATGTTTTAGAAAAAAGGTGCAGAGACTTTGGCGCTGCTATGCTTTATCAACAAATCATCGAAGAGCATAACTACAGTTCTAGGAACGCTAAAAATGCCTCGGAAGTTGCAAATAAATATGTTGGTACTTATGGGACCAGCTCAGAAGGCTGGACAGAGGAAACGATTGAAAAGTTCAAGCATGAAGTTGAGGGAACGGGTCTGAGTTTTGAAGACGCCCTAGACGGGCTAAACCTGCAAGAATACTTTTCAACCCAAATAGTGATAAAAGGCGGAGGCGCTTACGCCACCTTGGGGATGGACTCTTTTTTTCATGCCGTGAATGCCGACAAAGATCCTGAGTCTGAAGAAGAATTTTTGAAAAACAATAATTCAAGCGACGTACATCAAAACCAAGAGTCGGCAGATAGACTTGCTGACATTTGCAAACTGATCTGCTCAGTCTTGGTGTACTGCCAAGCTCTGGGTGACGAGGTTCTGCACAAGGGTGTGCCGTTCAAGAAAGAGAATGTCATCAAGCTGTCAAAGAACGCTAACAAGAAGAAAGGTACAACCTCGATGACGCTGCGAGGTCCGAAAGGATTCTCGTCTAAGAGGGCGCAGAGCCATTACCGAAAGTGGCACTTCAGAACGCTCAAGGACGAGCGCTTCTACCAGAGCGATGAGTGGAAGGACAAGCCCAGAGGCAGTCGCGTGGTATTCGTCAGAGACTCTGTGGTCAATCGAGATGTCAGCCCACATGTCCTGACTGACGGCACAAACGTAGAAGACAAAGTGTTAACAAGCGAGTCAATACAAAGTGCTGCGAATTAACCTGACGGCTGACGAACTCAATGCGTTGTATCAGGCCATCAAGTGTGTGGTTCTAAAAGAGGATTTGGAAAAAGGGCAGGAAGAACATTTGCTTTCTGCCCTGAAAAAAATCCAGATTAAGTGGGAATACACCAATAAAAATAATTAATAAATTTGTGCAAAAAGCTGTACAACGACACGGGATTAGTAGTATAATTCTTTCGTCTTAAACAAAACAGGAATGAAAGTATGAGAGAAAAGCTAGAGAAAGATGAGTTAGATCTTGAAGTCCACAGAAAGATCAAGGGGGCTGAGAAAAGATTCAACGGTCAGTTTTTTACCAAAGCTGCAAAGAAAAACGCTATTGGCGATCTTAACTTTGCTTACTATTTGCTCAGAAGGGAAGCGTTCGTTAATTTTGCAGATGCCGTTGACCGGAAAGAATTGTTTGCCACTCCAATGAATAACATTCCTTATGACTTACATCAGGTGCGCGAAGCAAAGCACAAAGACGTTTTTGAACAGTACGGTGATTGGGATGCAGTTGTTGAGCTTGTCGAGCTTCGAGCGTTTTACAATAGTCAGGAAGTTTTGGCTAAGCCAAAAGCTGTCAAAAGCGAAGGTCACAGGACAGAGCGATCTGCTAAGCACTGGGGCCACTGTCAGATTTGCGGAAGCAAGCACAAGCTAAACGTCAAGAGTAATCAAATTGCTGATCACGGTTACACGTTAGAAGGATGGAGATCTGGCGGATGTAATGGCTCATTTTGCTTGCCGATTGAGCTGTCATGCGAAGAGGTTAAAAAAGAAATCGTCAGGTTAAAAAGAGAGCTTGAGCAGTATCAGGAAATGGAGCGTAAAGGCAAAAAAGTTCCTGAAGGGCAGATCACTTATGGACCTAGGCGTGGTGAGACTATTTACGGCGAGCCTTCAAAGTACATTCGATGGTGTGAGAACGATATAGAGCGGCTTGGCGAAAAGGTTGCAAACTGGAAGCCTGTTGCGATCGAAGACCTTGAAGAAGTTTTGTATGACGACAACATAGAAACGAGGTCCGCGTAAGCGGGCCTTTGGAGGGAAAGCATGAATAACAAAGAACACAACACAGGATACGGTTGGGTCATCAGGCCACCAGCAAGTCTTCTTGAGAGATCTGCAAAAATTGACGACAGCCCAGACGCTGCTTACATAGAGATCTATTATCTTGACGGCCACGATTGGGTTGTAAACTTTTACAACGAGGGTGGCACAGCTCTTTACATTCTGGGCAACGAAGACGAATACCCATACCCTGAGTACTTCCACCGCAAGCGTGACGCGATTCAGTCAGCAAGCAAGTATCTGATGGAGGCTAGTCGTTATCCTCATCTGCAAGAAATCAAGGTGTTTGGCAAGGATGGAAACTTGCAGCGCACTATCCAACAGGTCGACGCATGGCGAAGCGCCGGTCCTGCAACTAACGCTAGCTAAGGAGAAGCAATGGAAAAAAAGAAAACATTGAGCGATGAAATCTCTGAGGAACTCAAGAAGTTCCAAGAGAATGGCGGGGTGATCCAAGAGATCCCCATTGGCACCACCGCGTTGAAGGACAAAGGTGTCTCCAACCGAGTTAACCGTTTTAAGATAGGAGATAATTTTGCCCGTTTCAAATAAGAAAAAATATTACAATCGTGTGCGACGCACCTGCCTGTTGTGGAATATCGAAATTGTGTTTATCGGAGAACATAAAAACTATCGTAGAGTTGAGCTTAGAGTTGTGAAGGGCAAACCGCCTCACACAACTTCACAGTTGCTGGTTAGTCAGACTGCGGAGGACTCTAGCCCGCTCAACATTGATTGGAAGAAGTTCCACAATGAATTGACTGATTACGGTTTTGTTGGGGGCGTTAAGTGAAAAAGGAATTTGCAAGTATTGCAATCGCAAAGGATGTGGCCAATCGCATGGACCGCGCAAGAGACTCGATGTCTAAAGCGTTTGGTTACACCTTGTCGCGCACCCAGTTTTTTGAACTAATGATTTCCAAAATGGAAGATGACATCAGGAGCAAGGAGGCAGTTAACCATGGGCAGTCCTAAAAAACAGATTCACAACATATATGGCTATTGCCGAGTATCTACTACTGAGCAAGCCGAAAATGGCATTTCGATCGAAACCCAAAAAGAATTTATTTCAGAGTTTGTCAGGGAGAAGTTCAACCTTGAAGTAACCCAGTGGTTTATCGACGCCGGAGTGTCTGGCACTGTTCCGATTCTTGAGCGCGACCAGTGTCGAGCAATGACAGACGTCATTGACGAACATGACGTTGTGATTGCAACCAGAATCGATCGGTTATCCAGAAGCTGCAAGGACTTACTTGCAACCATACCTAAGCTTGAGGAAAGTGGGATTACGCTTTACCTGTGTGAGCAGTTTGGCGACATGCCGGTTGTTTATCCTGCGGACCTGAAGGCTAAGGGCTTGAACTCGAAGTACGACATGAACACTTTGGTCAACAAGATCATGCTGATGGTGTTGTCTGCTGTTGCGGAAATGGAGTTTGAGAACACTAAGAAAAAATTTGCCGAGGGCAAAATATCTTGGGCGCAACGTGGATACGCTATCGGAGGATCGGCGCCATTTGGATTCCGGTTTGAGGAAGAGAAGATGAAAAACGGTAATCGCGTCAAGACCAGAAAGAAACTGGTAGAGGTGCCGAAGGAGCAGGATGTGCTGAAAACCATCCGCAACTGTGTGAAGCGTGGTTTGGGTGCGCGTCGTATCGCTAGGCAGATACAGAACACCCACCCAGAGTTTCCTGATTTTCATTATCGTAAGGTTGAGCGGATCCTTCAGCGCAAGCATCAGGGTTTGCATTTATCTCATTAATGTTCATCATATGGTTATGACTGCTGTAGAAAAAATAAATGAATCGATCGAGCGAGTAGATGCGATGCTCGAAAGAGATTTTATGACTCAGCCTGTGCGAGAAATTTTGACAGAGATAAAAGGTTTGTTGGAAAGCGCAAAGGCGGACCTTAGCTAATGGCGAACATAACCGGCTGGGGCAGAGGCACTTGGGGCCAAGGAACTTGGGGTGAGCCGATTGGCGTTGAGCTAACCGGATTAGGAATTACCTCCGGTCTTGGCGCTATTACGACTAGGGGCGATAACAACGTCTCTGTTACTGGCCTTGCTTCTACCTCTGGCCTAGGCGCTTTAACGGTTTCGGGTGTTGCTAATGTCTCTCTTACAGGCCAAGCAGCTACCAGTGCGTTAGGCTCGTTGACTGTCAACGCCGCAGCAAATGTCACCCTCACAGGACGCGCAACAACTTCCGGTTTAGGGTCTGTTACCGTCTTACACAACGCAGTGGTAGAGCTTACTGGGTTGCAGTTTGCAGCGTCTGTTGGCGAACTAAGCGTTAGCGCGGCAGCAAACGTCTCGCTTACCGGGGTTGCTGCTACCTTTGCAGTTGGCGACTTGATGATCTGGGGTGAGATAGACACCTCCCAGACAGCCGGTTACTCAGCAGTATCAACTTCACAAACGGCCAGTTATTCGGCCATTGATACAAGTCAAACACCAAACTATACTGAGATAGAGGCAGGTCGTGACGAGGCGGCTTAAAATATTTTGTATAAATAGTTGTACAACGACACGCTAATGTGTTCTAATACTCATCAAGGAGTAATGAATGGTAACTTACGTTAATGACTTACGTTTGTCGGAATTGGCCACCGGGGAAGGATCGGGAACTTGGGGTACAACCACAAACACAAATTTAGAGCTGATCGCTGAAAAATTTGGTACAGCAAGCGAGGCTCTTTCTGACGCAAGCACAGCAACTCTTACAATGGCTGACGGGACTAGTGACGCATTTCGCTCTTTGGCCCTCACCCTCACAGGATCTTTATCACAAGCTTGTACAGTCACGCTGGCCCCAAACACTCTTTCCAATGTTTGGGTGATACAAAATTCAGCAGGTAATACAGTTACCCTTACTCAAGGCACAGGCGCAAATGTGGTCATACCAAACGGTGGTATTCGCATGGTTGCTGCGGATGGAGCAGGATCAGGTGCTGCGGTTACTGATGTACTCGACGTATTAGGCGGTACAGGCAACGTAGGGTTGGGTTCAGGCGCGTTTGGTACAGGACTGACTACAGGTACAGACAATGTTGCCATCGGCGAGAACGCAGGTGATGCGTTGACCACGGGATCTGACAACACTTTTGTCGGTGATGAGGCTGGAGGAGCAACGACAACAGGAGCGCAAAATACGGCTATCGGCGAGGGTGCTCTCACAACTAATTCGACCGGATCTCACAACACGGCCCTCGGAAGATCTGCTCTACTTAGTGCAACCACGGCTGATTATAATACAGCGGTGGGCAGTGGCGCGATGTACGCTGCGACAACAGGAACTCAAAATGTTGCGGTTGGCCGAGATGCGTTAAATGATATCACCACAGGGAATTACAATGTTGCCGTTGGATATAATTCGTTAGATGCTTTAACTACCGCATCAAACAACACAGGAGTTGGACATAGTGCTTTAGGGGCCAACACCACAGGTACAAATAATGTTGCGGTTGGTTATCAAGCTGCTCTTACAAACACTACAGGTGGAGACAACACGGCTATCGGGCTACAAGCGTTACGTTTAAACACCACTGGGGATGACAACACTGCTATTGGAACCTCTGCTCTGGATGCTAATACGACAGGTAGCTTCAACACCGCAGTGGGACGTAGTGCTTTGGTAGCCAACACCACTGCCTCTTACAACACAGCAGTCGGCAGAGAAGCACTAAAATCAGTAACTACTCTCTGTCTAGTGCCAGGTGTATAAGGTTTAAATTTACGAATTGCCATGATTAAAACTCCTTAAGATTCTGGAAATAGTTGGATTTTGTCTCCTTCAGCAAGACGTACAA
>LULO01000887.1_pt1 | contig 17004 bp, 17 predicted proteins | sample 728121 | NCBI WGS metagenome assembly LULO01 (sample SAMN03860287, study PRJNA289734) | marine metagenome | biome: seawater column; feature: ocean; material: water; isolation source: Red Sea water column Station 149 - depth 50m | place: Saudi Arabia: Red Sea | collected 2011-10-15 | depth 50 m | reverse complement strand
GTCGCTGCGGCGCCCGACATCGCGCCGCCCGAGGCGCCGCCCGACATTGCCTTTGATGCCGCGCCGGCGCGTGTCCGGCGGGGGCCGGGCGCGGCGCTCGACCTGTCCGGAATCGCCAAGGGGTTCGGCGTCGATCTTGCCTCCGAGCATCTGCTCGCGAGCGGGGTGCGGCATTTCCTGATCGAGGTCGGCGGCGAATTGCGCGGCGAGGGCGTGCAGCCCGACGGGCAGCCCTGGTGGGTCGATGTCGAGCCGCCGCCAGGCCTGTCGCGCGCGCTCTGGCGGCTGGCGCTGCACGACCTGTCGGTCGCAACCTCGGGTAATTACCGGCGCGGCTTTACCGACGGCGGCCGCCATTATTCGCACAGCTTCGATCCGCGCAGCGGACGCCCGATCGTCAACGGCGTAGCGTCGGTGACGGTGGTTCATCGCAGTTGCATGATCGCCGACGGCTGGGCAACCGCGCTGACCATCGTCGGTCCCGAGCGGGGCATGGCACTTGCCGATGCGCAGGGCCTTGCGGCGTCGATGATCGCGGACGGCCGCGAATATGCCTCGCGTGAGTGGCGCGCGATGCTGGATTAGAAGCGCAAGGCGTTCAGGCGTCGGCCCATTGGCGCAGCAGATTGTGATAGACGCCGGTCAGACGGACGACCGTCGGATCGCCCTGTCCCATTGCCGCGGCGGCGCCCTGAACCCCCAGGTCGAGGTCGAACAGCAGGTTACGCTGCGCCTGATCGCGGATCATCGACTGGATCCACATGAAACTGGCGACACGGACGCCGCCCGTGACCGGTTCGACCCGGTGGACAGTGCTCGACGGATAGAGGATCAGGTGGCCGGCGGGAAGCTTGAGGCCGGGCGCCTCGGCCATTCCTTCGATGACCAGGCCGCCGCCTTCATAGCTGTCGGGGTCGGCCAGAAACAGCGTTGCCGACAGGTCGCTGCGGATTCGGAAATCGGTGCCGCGCCGCATCCGCACGGCATTGTCGATATGATCGCCGAACGCCTCGCCGCCCGAATAGCGGTTGAAGAACGGCGGATAGATTTTGAGCGGCAGCGCCGCGGCCATGAACAGCGGCGAGCGGCCGAGCGCGTCGATTACCATCCGGCCCGCCTCGACCGCCGCATCGCCGAATTCGGGAAGCTGCTGGTTGCGCTTGGCCAGCGCCGCCTGCGGCCCCGACGTCTCGTTGCCGTCGATCCAGTCGGCGCGATCGAGGATGGCGCGGAGCGCCTTGACGCCCGCGGCGTCGATCAGGTCGGGAATGATGCGGATCATGCGCGTTACTATGCCGAAAAGCCCGGGCGCGGCAATCGCCGCGCCCGGGGTCGATCAGAATTTGTAGAAGAGGCTCAGCACCGCCGAGCGTTCCTCGCCGGGCGTCGCCCAGCCGCCGGTGACGATGCCGGTCGTGCTGTTCACATTGTTGCGCACGCCCGTGTAATAATCCGCGTTGGTCAGGTTCGACACATTGAGCTGCGCCACCAGGCCGTTGCCGAAATCATAGGACACGAACGCGCGGTGGATCAGATAATCGTCGACGAAATATTGCGAGCGCTGCGCCATGTTGCGCTGGCTGGTCGCGAAGCTGCCCTGATAGGTCAGGCCATAGCCGATCTGCAGCCCGAACGGCAGCGTGTAGGTTGTGAACAGGCTGCCAGAATGTTTCGGGGTCTGGATCAAGCGGTCGCCCGCCTGCGGGTCGGGCAGGGCGGCGCTGTTGGTGCAGGTGCCGCCGCCGGGGTTGGCGAGGCAATAGTCCGACACGCTCTGCCGCACCGTTCCGTCGAGGTAGGTGTAATTGGCGAAGATCGACCAGTTGGGCGTGATCGCGCCGGTCAGGCCGAGCGCGAAGCCGTCGACGCGCGACTTGCCGTCGAGCACCTGGAGCGAGCTGGGCAGCGAGGCGTCGTTCGACGGCACGCGGTAATTGCTGCGTTCGTTGCGGAACAGCGCGGCGGTGAGCAGCAACTTCTTATCCAAGAGCTCGGCCTTCGCCCCGATCTCGTAAGTGCGGCCGGTTTCGGGCGCGACGTCGCAATTGGTGCCGCAACCGAGCCGGACCGTCGCCGACGACGGCGTCTTGCTGTTGCCGTAGGCGGCATAGAGGCTGACATTTTCGACCGGGTGGAACACCGCGCCGACGCGATAGGAAAAGAGATTTTCGTCGCTGATCTGGTCGGCACCGCGGGTGTAGACAGCGCCGGTCGCGGGCGTCGTCACCGTATCCGCACGGAACTTGGCGCGCGAATTTTCATAGCGCAGCCCTGCGTTCAGTTCGAACATCGGTGAAAGCTCGAGCGTGTCGAAGGCGTAAATCGCCCAGCCGCGCGTATCGCCATAGCTGTTGCCGGTGCGGACATAATTGACCGGGCCCGACCAATAGGTGTCGGGGTTCGCCAGGCTGATCGGCCCCTGCACGGGATTGGGCGTTGCGCCGCCGGCGTTGCGCAGCAATTGCGCGACCTCGATCGAATAATCCTCCTGGCTCAGCGAGCCGCCGATGACGAGCGTGTTGTGGACGCCGCCCTTGGTGCCGCTGACGATCGTGAGGTCGGTCTGGTTGTAGAGCAGTTCGTTGAGCTGATCGCGGACCAGTCCGCGCGGCCCGGCCGGGTAATAATTGCCCGCCATGTCCTGGCCGCTGGGGCAGGGGACGCCGACGGTCGCATCGGGCGTCGCGCCGATCGGCTGCAGGCCGCTGGCGAGGCAGAAGACACCCTGCGGCGCGCTCGTCTGGCTATATTGGTGGACGCGCTGCCAGCGCGTGAGGTTGCGGATCGACACGGCATCGCTGAACGCGTGACGGAAGGTCGCGGTGAAGCGGTCGACCTTGGTCTTCTGTTCGTCCAGATTGACGATGCCGAAATAGGAGCTGTCGTCGACGCCCGGCAGCGGGCCGTCGTTCACGCCGCTCAGGAAATAGGGGACGCCATAGATCGGCGTGTTGTTGTCATCCTGGTGAATATAGGCGAGCGTCAGGCTGGTGTCGCTGTCGACGCCGATGGTGATCGACGGCGGGCAGGCCAGAGCCGGTCATGCCGCTAAAATCCGAGTGGCGACCAAATTTGTGAATGTTGCGCGTGCTCACTACTCATCGCGTGGCATCCAACCCAATATCATCAAGCTTTATGGGGCAATGGAACTTGCGCCGATTATGGATCTTGCTGACGAGATTGATCGTCCCGCCCACGCTTCCCGACCCGTTGAAGACGGAGTTGGCGCCGTTGTAGACTTCGATCTGCTGGAGGTTGAACGGGTCGGTGCGGCTGTATTGCGCGCTGTCGCGCACGCCGTCGACGGTGATGTCGTTGCTGGCCGAATAGCCGCGCAGATTGATCGAATCGCCATAGCCGCCGCCGCCTTCGCCCGCGCCGAAGGTGATGCCCGGAATCGTCGAAAGCGCGTCGCGCAGCGTCAGCAGATTCTGCTGCCTGATCTGTTCCTCCGACACCACGGTCACGGTCTGCGGCGTATCGACGATCGGCGCGGTCGATTTGGGTGTTTCCACCGCGACGCCGTTGGTGCCGGTGACGATGATATTCTCCCGATAGCCGGGCGCATCCTGCGCATCGTCGGCGGTCGCGGCGAGCGCGGGCGCGCTGACGAGGCTGCCGACGCAGGAGAGAGCGAGGAAAGAAACAGGCTTCACGGTGTTACCCCCTTATGGTTGTTGTTGGGGGTCCGCTATTGAGAGTCGTTCGCAGAGTCAACAATAATGCGAATCGTTCGCGATAATGTCGTAAATTTGTCGCGGCGGGCGGCGATGATCGGGGCGTGGTCACGCTTGCGGGGCAGGGCCTAATGCCGCGGCTCGAGCCACCAGCTCTGCCGCCAGCCATAGGGGCTGGCGACGGGTTCGCCGCGCGCATTTGTCGCGGGCCGGAAGCGGAAGCGCGCCTCGATCAGCCGGCACGTGGTCGAATCGAGCGCGGCATCGCCGCTCGAACGGCTGATCCGGCATCCGCTGACCCGCCCGCTGGCCTCGATGGTGAAACGCACTTCGACGACGCCGCCGATATGCGCGCGGCGCGCCTCTCGGGGATAGTCATCGTCTTCGATCGTTCCGCTGCGCCAGACGGCGCGCGTGCCGCCGCCGGTGCCGCTGCCTGCACCGCCGGCCCCGGGCTCTGTGCCGGGGCGGGGGTTGCGGGTGTCGGCGGAGGGTGTGGGGCGGGGAGCGCGATGGCGCTGATCGCCTCGCCGGCCTTGCGGATCACCGCGATGTCGAGGCTGCTGACGAGCGCGGCGCCAACCAGCAGCGCCGCCAGGGCCGCACCGCCGCCTGCCAGAGCGCGCTGCCGCGCCGGAAGCTGTCCGCTATATGCCATCGCCCGGTCCCGGCACGCGCCCATCGCGCGCCTTCGGAGGCGATATTAGAGGAAATCGTCTAGCGTGGACATGAACCGGTCGAACTGATCGTGATGCAGCCAGTGGCCGGCGTTTTCGAACTCGATCACCTGCGCGGACTTGAAATGCGCGATCCGACCGTCCTTCGCGGGGTTCGACGCCCAGCTGTTGGCGCCATAGAGCAACAACGTCGGGCAGGTGATTTCGGCCCACAGCGATGCGATTTCATCGTGCGACAGATCGAAAACCGACCAGATGTTGAGATAATTGTCGAACTTCCAGCTCCACGTTCCATCCTCGTTGCGGCTGATGCCGTGGATGGTCAGGTGACGCGCCTGTTCGGGCGTCAGATAGGCATTTTCGCCCATCATCCGCGCCAGCGCATCGTCGAGCGTCGGATAACGGCGCGGCGAACGGCCCGCCGCCTGCCGTTTGTCGTCGATCCATTTGCGGAACCGGTCGGCGACGGGCGTTGCGAGGCGTTCGGCGATCAGCTTGGGCGAGGGGCCGAGCCCCTCGATCGCGACGAGCTTGGATACGGTGTCCGGATAGAGCCCGGTGTAGCGCAATGCGACATTGCCGCCCATCGAATGCGACACGATCGTCACCGACGACAGGTCGAGCTGGTGGATGAGCTGCGCCAGATCATAGACGAAGGCGTCCATGTCGTAATTGCCGTCGGGCGACCAGGCGCTGTCGCCATGGCCGCGCAGGTCCGGCGCGATGACATGATAGCGATCGCGCAGCTTTTCGGCGACCCAGTCCCAGTTGCGGCAGTGATCGCGCCCGCCATGCACGAGAAGCAGGGGCGGCGCGTCGGCATTGCCCCAATCGACATAGTGCAGCTTCAACCGCTGCGAGATGTAGGAGTGCGACGTGGGGCCACTTGCCATCTGATCATCCTTGCTGTCTGGTTGCGTTTCAAAAGGCGACCGAATCCGATCCGTCAACCCCACATGGGCCGGCGGCGCGAGGCGAAGGCGCTGAAACAGCGAAGGGAAGAGTGAGGCCATGACCAGTTTTCGCGACAATCTGCTCGCCGGCAAGACCGCTTTCGTCGCGGGCGGTACGAGCGGCATCAACCTTGGTATCGCCAAGCGTTTTGCCGAACTGGGCGCGCGCGTGGCCGTCGCGGGGCGTGATCCCGACAAGGCGCGCCGCGCCGCCGACGAAATCGGCCATGACGCGATCGGGCTGTCGGGCGATGTGCGCGATTATGGCGCGATTCGCGGGGTGATGGAGACGGTCGCGGACAAGTTTGGCCCGATGGACATCGTCATATCGGGCGCTGCTGGCAATTTCCTCGCGCCCGTGCTCGGCATGTCGGCTAACGCCTTTCGCACCGTGGTCGACATCGATCTCAACGGCACCTTCAACGTGTTTCGCGGCTGTCACGATCTGCTCAATACGCCGGGTGCCTCGCTGATCGCGATCACCGCGGGGCAGGCGGTCAATGCCTCGGCGTTGCAGGCGCACGCCTGTGCGGCGAAGGCGGGGATCAACCAGCTCGTTCGCGTGCTGGCGCTCGAATGGGGCCCCGATGTCCGCGTCAACGGCATCTCGCCGGGTCCGATCGCCGACACCGAGGGTATGAAGCGCCTCGCCCCCGACGATGCGACGCGCGAGGCGCATTATGCGCGCATCGCGATGAAACGCTGGGGCAAGGTTTCGGAGGTCGCCGAATCGGCGGTTTTCCTCTGCTCACCCGCCGCGAGCTATATCACCGGAACGATCCTCGACTGCGATGGCGGCAGCCAGGTAGGCGACGCATCGCGGCTCGACCTGGCGCGCGGCATGGCCTGAGGCCGACGGCGAGAACTGTCGTCAGTCGCGGCTTTCGACGCTGACGACCGCCGTCATCGGCAGCGTGCCGTAAAGATGCGGGAAGAGCTGGCCGCCGCGCGACTCTTCCCAGCGGACCGCCTTGCCCAGCGGGGCAAGATCGACCTCGGCGATCACCAGCCCTTGCTGACCGGCGAAATGCTTGGCGATCGTTTCGGCAAGCTGCTCGGCGGTCGACATGTGGATATAGCCGTCGGCATGGTCCACGGGGGCACCGTGGAACAGGCCTTCGCGCTCGAAATCCATCCACTGATCGGCGGTCAGCACCTTGAAGGCGGTGCCGGCGGTCATTCGCCGGCGCCGTCCGGTCCCGCGTCGGTGGTCCCGCCGGCCGCTTCCGCGGCTTCCGCCGGAGCGTCGGCCGCATCGAGCACTTCGTCCTCGCTATCCTCGATCAGCGCCGCCGACACGACATGCTCGTCCTTGGCGACGTCGAACAGCCGCACGCCCGCCGATCCGCGGCCGATGACGCGCAGGCTGTCGAGCCCCATGCGAATGAGCTTTGCCTGATCGGTCACGAGCATCAGCTGATGCGCCTGCGTTGCCGGGAAGCTCGCCACGACCGGGCCGTTGCGGCCGATATTGTCGATATTGGTGATCCCCTGGCCGCCGCGGCCGGTGCGGCGATATTCATAGGCGGAGGACAGCTTGCCATAGCCGTTGGCGCAGATCGTCAGGATGAACTGTTCGCGTGCGGCGAGCTCCTCCATCCGGTCGGCCGGCAGCGTCGGCGCGTTTTCATTGTCCTTCCACGGGGCCGCGCGCAGATAGGCTTCGCGCTCCTCGCTGCTGGTGCCGACGCGGTGGAGGATCGAGAGCGAGATCACCTCGTCGCCGTCGGCGAGGCGCATACCGCGCACGCCGGTCGAATTGCGGCTCTGGAATTCGCGTACATCGTCACCGGCGAAGCGGATCGCCTTGCCCTGCCGCGTCGCGAGCAGCACATCGTCGCTTTCGTCGAGCAGCGCGACGCCGATCAAGCGATCGTCTTCGTCATCGCCTTCGAACTTCATCGCGATCTTGCCGTTCGAGGGCACGTTGGTGAAGGCGTCCATGCTGTTGCGACGCACGCTACCCTTCGCGGTCGCGAACATGACGTGGAGCTTGCCCCATTCGCCCTCGTCCTCGGGCAACGGGAGGACGGTCGAGATCGTCTCGCCCTGCGCGAGCGGGAGCAGGTTGATCATCGGGCGGCCGCGCGTGGCCGGCCCGCCTTCGGGCAGGCGCCATACCTTCATGCGATAGACCTTGCCCGCGGTGGAGAAGAACAGCACCGGCGTATGCGTCGAGGTGACGAACAATTCGGTGACGACATCTTCGTCCTTCGTCGCCATGCCGGCGCGGCCTTTGCCGCCGCGACGCTGGGCGCGGAAGGTGTCGAGCGGGGTGCGCTTGATATAGCCGTCGAGAGTGACGGTGACGACCATCTCCTCGCGCTCGATCAGATCCTCGTCGTCGATGCCATCGGCGGCGGGGGCAACCAGCGTCTTGCGCGGGGTGGCGAATTCGTCGCGCACCGCGACCAGCTCTTCACGCATCACGCCATAGAGTTTGACGCGGTCGGCGAGGATCGAAAGCAGTTCCTCAATCTCGCTCGCCAACTCGCCGAGTTCCTTGCCGATTTCGTCGCGACCGAGCGCGGTCAGACGATGCAGGCGCAGGTCGAGAATCGCCTTCACCTGTATTTCGGAAAGACGATAGGTCGCGGTGTCCTCCATCTCGCCCTCGATCGCTTCGACGAGGCGGATATAGGGCGCGATCTCGCCGATCGGCCATTCGCGCGCGAGCAGCGCTTCGCGGGCCGCAGCGGGCGAGTTCGAGCCGCGGATGATGCGCACAACCTCGTCGAGATTACTGACCGCGACGACAAGGCCGAGCAAGATGTGCGCGCGGTCGCGCGCCTTGGCGAGTTCGAATTTGCAGCGGCGGGTGATGACCTCTTCGCGGAAGGCGATGAAGGCCGAAAGAATATCCTTCAGCCCCATCATTTCGGGGCGGCCGCCACGGATCGCGAGCATGTTCGCGGGGAAGCTCGACTGCGCCGGGGTATGGCGCCAGAGCTGGTTCAGGACGACCTCGGCGGTGGCGTCGCGCTTCAGCTCGATAACGACGCGCACGCCCTCGCGGTTCGATTCGTCGCGGATGTCGGCGACGCCCTCGATGCGCTTGTCGCGCGCCGCCTCCGCGATCTTCTCGACGAGTCCGGACTTGCCGACCTGAAAAGGAATGGACGTCAGAACAATCGATTGGCGGTCGTTCCTGCCTTCCTCGATGATGTGCGTAGCGCGCATCATGATCGAGCCGCGGCCGGTGGCATAGGCGTTGCGCGCGCCGCCCTGGCCGAGCATCATCGCGCCGGTCGGGAAATCGGGGCCGGGGACGATCGCCATCAGTTCTTCGAGGGTGATGTCCGGGCCGCCCTCGAGCTGGCGTTCGATCATCGCGAGCGTCGCATCGACGACTTCGCCAAGGTTGTGCGGCGGGATGTTGGTCGCCATGCCGACCGCAATGCCGCCCGCGCCGTTGACGAGCAGGTTCGGGAAACGCGCCGGGAGCACCGTCGGCTCGTCGCGGCTCGCGTCATAATTGGGCTGGAAGTCGACGGTATCCTTGTCGAGGTCGTTCAGCAGCACCATCGCGGTCTTGGCAAGGCGCGCTTCGGTATAGCGCATCGACGCCGGCGGATCGGGGTCCATCGAGCCGAAATTGCCTTGACCGTCGATCAGCGGCACGCGGAGCGACCAGTCCTGCGTCATGCGGGCGAGAGCGTCATAAATCGCGCTGTCGCCGTGCGGGTGGTAGTTACCCATGACGTCGCCAACGATCTTCGCCGATTTCTTGTACGGGCGGCCGGGAATGAAGCCGCCTTCCTGCGCCGCGTAGAGGATGCGGCGATGCACCGGCTTCAACCCGTCGCGCACGTCGGGCAGCGCGCGGCTGACGATCACGCTCATCGCGTAATCGAGGTAAGACGTCTTCATTTCGTCGACGATGTTGATCGGCGAAATGCCGTCGTCGGACGGCGGCAAATGCGTATTTTCTTCGGTCAAAGCCCGGCCTTCTGTTGCGCTATCGGGAGATGCTTCGGGCCTAGCCCATGACCGGCGTCTTTGCCAGCGATTCGGTGCCTTTCGGCGCGATTTTTTCCCGGCTCGGCAAGGCTTTTACGCGGGGCGGGAGGGATGACGTCATGACGGCGGTTCGGAAGATGATCGCTTGCCAATCGGTCCTTCGCGCCTAAAGGTCGGCGGCGATGACCTGTGCTGCAAATGGGGGGCGCCGATGGCCTTGATCGCGCTGGTCGGCGCCAGCGAAATGCTGCCCGACGGCGGACTGCGCGCGCTCGTCGCGATTGCGGGCGAGACGCTGATCGAGCGGCAGGCAGCGCGGCTTGCCGACGTCGGGGTTACGCATATCGCGGTCGCGGTAGGCGCAGTGCCGGCCGACCTGCTGGCAACGTGCGACCGTATCCGCCGCCGCGGGATGAAGGTGACGCCGGTGCGCGAGGCGAGCGACCTGATGGCGCTGGTCGAGGGCGACGATCGCATCATCCTGGTCGCCGACGGTTTGCGTGCGGGCAGCGCCCATTATGCGGCGATTGCCAAGCCGGGTTCGCCGGCGATCCTCGTCACCGCCGACACGCTGCTGACGCAGGGGTTCGAACGCATCGACGCGACCCGGCGCTGGGGCGGGCTTGCCTGTATTTCGGACGCGATGGTGCGCGATCTGGCCAATATGCCCGGCGAATGGGACGTGATGCTGACGCTGCTGCGCATGGCGGTGCAGACCGGCGCGCGCCGACTCTATTGCGAGCCCGCGCTGTTTGAGCAGGGCGACATCGCGATCGTCACCGACCGGCCGACCGCGGCGCTGATCGAGCAATCGAGCCTGCAGCAGGTCGATTATGGCGGCATGGGGCTCGGCCGCTCGGCGATCATGATGCCGTTGATCCGGCTTGCGGGGCCGCTGCTCGTGCGATCGCCGAAAACCGCGCGCTATCTGCCCTATGTCACCGCGCTGCTCTGGATCGGCGTTGCGCTGCTCGCCGCAAGCGGGCTGGCGGCGGCGGGCGCGCTGGTCGCGGTGCTTGGCGGCCTCTGCCTCGCCGCGATGCGCTTTCTCGCCTCCTTTCGCGCCCAGAGCGCGGCGCACGACCGGGTACGCGCGATCATCCGCAGTTTTGCGTGGCTGTTGCTGGCGGCTTTTCCCTGGCTGCTCTCGCTCGGCGGGGCGGCGCACGCGATGCCGCGCTTTTCGGAAGCGGCGCTTGCGCCATGCCTTGCCGCGACGATCCTGCTCGCGCGCCTGCTCTATGAAGATGCGGGCGAAAAGCGCCGCTTTCACTGGCTGCTTCCCGACGCCGATCAGGCATGGATCATGCTCGCACCCGCGTTGGTTTTCGGCGTGGCGCCGCTGATGTTCGCGATCCTGCCGCTGTTGGCGCTGTTCCAGATTTTGCTCTGGATGCGCCTCGCGCGGCGACCGGAAGCCAAGTAGAACAAAGGCCTTCAAGGTTTAATGCCTATTAACGACATGCTGCTATCCGCGAGCGTGCATGGCTGAATCCTTCCCCTCGACCGGTTTCGATGTGCCGTCGCCGACGCTGTCGGCGCGGCTGCGCGAACTGGCGGCCTATCTTGCGGCGCCGACCGCGGGGCATCTGACCGAGGAACAGCGCGCGCTGTCGCTGGGCATTGCCCGGCGGCTCGTGGCGACGCTTGCCCGCGATCTCGATGTCGGAATCGATGGCGCGGCGCTGTGGGACGACTGGCTGGCGGGCGGGATTCCCTCGGCCGAGCGGCTGGCCCCCGCCTGTTTCGCGCGCGCCGAAGAATATCGGTGGCGCCAGCAATCGGCGCAGCGCGCGCCGACGGTATCGCCGGGTGCAGCCGAAACCGCGGACGGTCCGCAGGGGGCCGGCGAAAGCGAGCTCAGCGATACCCAGCGGGCCTTTCTTGCGCTGCGCATCGCCGACCGGCGCCGCCGCGCTCGGCGAAGCGGTGCGGACGACCTGCGAAGCGCAGCAAGGTGCCGCTGGAATTGACACCGAAGCAAAGGCTTATCACGCCTTTCTGGTTGCGAATGGAGATTTGTCCGACGCGGCGGCCGGGGCCATCGCGCGCCACGACTGGACGACGCTCGTCGCGCTCGCGGCCGCGGCGGGCAAGCGGCGCTATGCCGATATGGCGCTGGCGCTGATTACTGCCGAGGCGGCCGCGTTGCCGGTCCTTCTTGCACCGTTGCGGCTCGATTCGGCTGCGCTGGCGCCGCTTGAGGCGTCGCTGGCGATGCTGCCGGCGCGGGCGCTGGCTGGCGATGATGCCGGTTCGGGGGCCACGGCATGAGCGGCGAACGCATCATTCGCGGCCGCGTCGATGCCGGCGGAGCGCTGGTCAGCGCCGATCCGTCGCTGCTCCGCCTGCAACAACGCGCCGGGGCGGGGCTTGGCCGTCCGCTCGCGCTGCCGCAGCTCGCGCGGCTCGTCGCGCTGGCGCAGCGGCTTCAGCGCGACATCAGCCGACCGCTCTATGCCGCCGACGATCATAGCGACATTCATGCGCTGGTGCGGATTGCCCCCGATGCCGACGGCGCGACGATCGAGATCAGCGACTGGCGCACACGGCCCGTCGTGATGCCGCAGACGCCGCCGGTCGCCGAAGTGGCGATTGCGCCGCACGGCTGGGCCTGGGAATGCGACCAGCATCTGCGCGTCGTGGCACTGCGCGCCGGGGCGGAGGCTCCGGCGATTCCCGCCGGTTGGGAAGGGCGATCACTGTCCGAATTGTTCGAGCTTCAACCCGATGCCGACGGGCGCTTCGCGGTGCTGCGCGCGCTCGCGCGGCAGGCAAGTTTCGAGGGCCAGCGCGTTCGCGTCGAGATCGGCGGCGCGCCGCTGACGATGACGGTGGCGGGCGAGGCGCTGTTCGACGCGACGGGAGGCTTCACTGGCTTTCAGGGCATGGCGACACCTGATCCCGAAACGCCGGACGCTACGCCGGTACCCGGCACCATCGACCCCGCTTTCGGCTCGCTGCCGCTGTCCGATCCGCAATTCGGGCGCCGGATCGACGGCGCGCTGCGCGGTCCGCTCAGCCGCATCATCGCGACTGCTGAGACGATCCACGGTCAGTTCGACGGCCCGATCCGCGCCGACTATGCCCGCTATGCCGGCGATATCGCGCATGCAGGCCGGCATTTGCTGGGACTGGTCGATGATCTTGCCGACTTGCAGAATATCGAACGCCCGGGGTTCAAGGCGGCGCGCGATGAAATCGACCTGGGCGATCTGGCGCGCCGCGCAGTCGGCCTGCTTGGCATGAAAGCGGAGGAAAAGGGCATCCGTATCGACGCGCCGCGCGTCGACGACCGGATGCCCGCCTATGGCGAGTTCCGCCGCGTGCTCCAGGTGCTGCTCAACCTGCTCGGCAATGCGATCCGCTATTCGCCCGAACAGTCGCAAATCTGGATTCGCGTCGACCGCGAAGGCGACCGCGCCATGGTGACGGTCGCCGATCAGGGGCAGGGGATTGCCACCGACCAGCAGGCGTTAGTGTTTGAAAAATTCGAACGGCTTGGCCGCACCGACAGCGGCGGTTCGGGGCTTGGCCTCTATATCGCGCGCCGCCTGGCGCGCGCGATGGACGGCGACCTCACCGTCGACAGCGCCCCCGGCCAGGGCGCCCGTTTCACCTTGAGCCTGCCCGCGCGCGAAGCTTAGCCGAGCAGCAGCGCCCTGGTCGCCGCTTCGACGTCGGCGTGGCGCATCAGGCTTTCCCCGACTAGAAAGGCGCGAACCCCGCTCTGCGCAAGCCGCGCGCAATCGGCGTGGCTCGCGATACCGCTTTCGCCGACGAGCAGGGTGCCGGCGGGCACAAGCTTCGCCAGCCGTTCGGTGACGCCAAGGTCGGTTTCGAAGCTGCGCAGGTCGCGGTTGTTGACGCCGATCAGCCGCGACGCAAGCTGGCCCAGCGCGCGGTCGAGTTCAGCTTCGTCATGCACTTCGACCAGCACGTCCATGCCGCGTTCGACCGCCGCCGCCTCGATCTCGCGCATCGCGCCATCATCCAGCGCCGCGACGATGATCAGGATCGCGTCGGCGCCGATCGCGCGTGCTTCGGCGACCTGCCAGGGGTCGATCATGAAATCCTTGCGCAGCACGGGCAGCAGGCAGGCAGCGCGCGCGGCGATCAGATAATCCTCATGCCCCTGAAAATAGGGGGCGTCGGTCAGCACCGACAGGCAGGCGGCGCCCCCCGCCGCATAGGCGCGGGCATGGTCGGTAGGGGAAAAATCTTCGCGGATCAGCCCCTTGGACGGTGATGCTTTCTTGACTTCGGCGATCAGGCCATAGCCGCCCGCGTCGATCTTGCGGCGCAGCGCGGCGGCAAAGCCGCGCACCGGCCCGGCATCGACGGCATCGAGATCGGCGAGCGTGCGCCGCGCACGGCGCACGGCGACTTCGCCGGCCTTGGTTTCGAGGATCTGGGTGAGCCTGTTCATTTATACGCGATCCAGCAGTTGAGCAGCGCGTTGGCGAGCCCCTTGTCGATGGCTTCGGCGGCCTCCTCGACCCCCTCCGCCAGCGTGTCGACCGCGCCCGCGACCATGAGCGCTTCGGCGGCATTATAGAGAACGGCGTCGCGATAGGCCCCGGTTTCCCCTTGGAGCAGCGCGCGCAGCGCCTTGGCATTATAGCTTGCGTCGCCGCCGCGGATCGCCGCGATCGGATGCGTCGGCAGTCCGGCGTCGGCGGCGCTGCTACGCTGCATCTGCACCCCGGCGCGCGTGACCACCGCCACCTCGTTGCCGCCCGCGAGCGACAGTTCGTCGAGCCCCTCGTCGCCCGACACGACCTGTGTATGATCGGTGCCAAGCTGGTGCAGCGCGCCGGCATAAACGGGGACATAGGCGGGACGCCAGGAAACAGATGCCAAGGTCGGCGAGCTGCGCCTCCGCCATCCGGCCCGCGCGCGCCATGTCGAGGCCGAGCGCCTCGAGCGTGTCGGCGGCACCCGCCTTTGACGAAGCCGCGCGATTTCCGTGCTTTGCAACGGGTACTTCGCATGCTGCAACCACCAGCGATACGGCGGTGGAGACGTTGAGCGTGTGGTGGCCGTCGCCGCCGGTGCCGCAGACGTCGATGGCGCCCTCGGGCGCGTCGATCGGGATCAGCCGGTCGCGCATCGCCTGCGCCGCAGCGGCGATTTCGACCATCGTCTCGCCGCGGTCGGATAGCGCAACGAGAAAGGCCGCGACCTCTTCGTCGCTGCCGCCGCCGTCGAGCATCGTCGCAAAGGCGTGCGCCGCCTCGTCGGGCGCGAGTTGTCCCGTCGGGTCGGGAAAGGGACCGAAGCGGCTCATGCCGTCTGGCGGGCGCGAACCGGCAGTCCGGCTATGCTCATGAAATTGGCGAGCATTGCGTGACCATGTTCGGTCGCGATGCTTTCGGGGTGAAATTGTACGCTGTGGATCGGCAGGTCGACGTGCCGGAACCCCATCACCGCGCCATCGTCGCTCGTCGCATTGATCGCGAGGGACTGATCCCGGCTTCGTTCGGCGTGCAGGGCCCCGGCGAGATCAGCATTGCTTCCGCGCCGGTTGCCAGTGCCTCGGCAGCGGTCAGATCGTCGTTGCGCACGACGCGCACCTCGGCACCGAGCTCGATCAGATAATGAACGAGGTTGAAGGTGAAGCTGTCGTAATTGTCGATGACCAGGATCATGGCGCGGCCCTAATGCTTTTGCGCGGCGGGGGGAAGGGATAGAAGCTTCGGCGGCCCCAAAGCGGGCTTTATTCCGCCATCAGCTTCGCCAGATCGTCCTTCCAGAATTTTGCCCAGCTATGCGTGCCATGCCCCTTGGTTTCGGGTGACGCGGGGATCAGGACATAGCGGGCCCTGGGCATGCGCGCGGCCGCCTTTTCGGCAATGCCGTAGCCGGGCGGATTGATGAAATCGTCGGCCGAATTGACCCACAAAAGGGGTACGTCGATCTTTTCGAGATCCGCCCAGGGATTATAGGTTCGCGAGGCATCGAACTGATAAATAACGTCATTGGCATCGTTGCGGCCGTAGCTACGCGCGAAGGCGGTGTCCTTATAGGCTTCGGCGGCGGCGCGCGTCGGATATTGCGCCTGCAGCGCATAGGGGTTCGATCCCGCGATCAGCCCGATCGAGGCGGCGGTGCGCAGGCCCGCAGCGGGCTCCTGCGTGTAATTGCCCCCGTTCCATGCCGGGTCGGCCTTGATCGCGTCGATTATCAGCGTGCGCCACATCCGGTTTTCGCCAGCAATTTCGACGGGCAGGCAAGCGAAAGGCGCGAGCCGCTTGGCAAAGCCAGGCCAGCTTTCACCCCAGACAAAGGCGTGCATGCATCCCATCGAGGTGCCGAGGATGAGCTGGAGTTCACCGATCCCCAGCTTTTCGGTGAGCAGCCGGTGCTGCGCCGCCACCATGTCGTCATAGTCATATCTGGGAAACGCCATGCGCATCCCATCGCTCGGCTTCGACGATCCGCCATGACCGATATTGTCGGGCAGGATGATGTAATATTTTGCGGTGTCGAGCGGCTGACCAGGACCGAATAATTCGCCCGCAAATTGGGGCTGGAGAAATTGTTTGCCGGTTCCGCCGGTGCCGTGGAGGATCATCACCGCATTGACGATTGCGCCGCTCGCGTCGCGCTGCGGCTTGCCGAGCGTCGTATAATGTATCTTGAGTTCGGGTAGTTTTTCGCCCGAACGGAAGGTGAAATCCTTCAGGATTGCATCGCCGTCGGTCGCGCCCTCGACCATCTGGGCCTGAGCGGGAAAAGCGGCGAGCAGCAGGGCAAGCGGGAGGAGGCGTTTCAGCATGAGCGCGACGCTAACGCACCGCGCCCGTCGGTCAAGCTATTGTCCGTAACCCGGCATGCCGGCCAGCTTCACCGCCTCGCGCGCGGCGGCGAACAGGGCGCCGGCCTTGGCCTCGCATTCGCGCTGTTCATAGGCGGGATCGCTGTCGGCGACGATGCCCGCGCCGGCCTGCGCATACATCGTCCCGTCCTGCACGATCGCGGTACGCAGCACGATGCAGCTGTCCATATTGCCGTCGGGCGCGAAATAGCCGACGCCGCCGGCATAGGGCCCGCGCGCTTCGGCCTCGAGTTCGGCGATGATCTGGCACGCGCGCACCTTGGGCGCGCCGCTGACGGTTCCGGCCGGAAAGCCCGCGAACAGCGCGTCGATCGCATCCTTGTCGGGCGCGATGCGGCCGATGACGTTCGACACGATGTGCATGACGTGGCTGTAGAATTCGACGCTATAGCTGTCGGTGACGGTCACGCTGCCGCCGACCGCGGCGCGGCCGACGTCGTTGCGGCCGAGGTCGAGCAGCATCAGATGCTCGGCGCGCTCCTTGGGATCGGCGAGCAGGCTTTCGCGATTTTCGGCGTCTTCGGCGCTGGTCCGGCCGCGCGGACGCGTGCCCGCGATCGGGCGAATGGTGATCTCGCCATCGCGCACGCGCACCAATATCTCGGGCGACGAACCGATCAGCGCAAAGCCCGGCAGGTCGAGAAAATAGAGGAAGGGCGATGGGTTGATGCGCCGCAACGCCCGGTAGAGATCGAAGGGCGGCAGGTCGAAGGGTGTCGAGAAACGCTGCGACAGCACCACCTGAAATATGTCGCCCGCCGCGATATATTCCTTCGCCGCCGCGACCATTTCGGCGAAGCGCTGGGGCGTCGTTGCGGGCTGCGCCGCGACCATGTCGGGGATCAGCGCCGTTTCTGCCTTCGCGCCGTGCGCGCTCGCGCGCGACAGGCGGGCGG
>LULO01000926.1_pt1 | contig 17028 bp, 21 predicted proteins | sample 728121 | NCBI WGS metagenome assembly LULO01 (sample SAMN03860287, study PRJNA289734) | marine metagenome | biome: seawater column; feature: ocean; material: water; isolation source: Red Sea water column Station 149 - depth 50m | place: Saudi Arabia: Red Sea | collected 2011-10-15 | depth 50 m | reverse complement strand
GTCTATCACCCCATCTATGACTATGAATTATCTTGAATTCATCAAAGCCAAGCTCTTTACTTTTTTGTTTTGCCTGCTCGATCTGATGTTGATTATGTTTGAATACTATAAATTTCCAAATAGTCTTAAAACTTTTTCCTCTCACTGTTTGCACAGCTGTCATTATGCTGTCCCATTTTGCATTCTTTCGATACAAATGGTTGGTATCTTCAAGTCCATCGATGGCGAAAGTAATTGAATCTTTTTGATCCAATACTTCTGCTAGTTGTCTCCACCAATTTTGTGTCTTTGCACTTCCATTAGTCTCAATAGCCAAGCTGTTATTATTTTTTTTAAATTTCATACACAATTCTAAAAATCTAGAATGATAAATTGGATCGCCATTATTTCCACATAAATTAAGATTATTATTTTTTCCTACAAAATTTACAATCGTGTCTACATCTATTTCGTGTAAAAGTCTTTTCTTGAATTTTTTTTCGAACCAAGTTCTGTCACAAAGCGGACATTCTAAAGTGCATTTGCTTGTTGTTTCTATGTGAAAATCAGCCATACATTTTTCTCTTCAAGTCTATTTTTAATTTACTATTCTCAGTTGTTTTCAATATAGATTGCAACACAAAAAGTCTTCCATATTTTGCCACAGCGTCCGCCACGTCATTTATTTCTTTAGGCCATTCCGGAAATGCCACACTCCAACCATATTCAGTAGCTTGATTAACAAGTTTTTGTCCTGGTTTGTCTCTGTCGGGAATCACTATCACCTGACGATTGAGGCCTGTTATCAACTCTCGCTGTATATCATTTATCTCCGATCCAAGTATGCTGACACCAGAAACGGCAATGGCATCAAACGGACCTTCTGTGACCAACACAAATTTTCTTGACCAATCCTGTGCGTCCATGTTGAAAACATATCCCGGCTGAACGTCAGTGAAGTATTTCACCTTTTCTATAGACTCAAACAATCTGCCAGTGTACCCAACGACATCCCCTCGCCAATAAAATGGAATCAATAATCTTTTGTTTATATCAAAATAGTTGTGCGGCGAATACATAAAATCATACCAGTCTGCTCCCATGCCTCTGCTAGAGATGTAATTCAAAAGTTTGTCAATATTGTTTTGTTCAGTGGTTGTAAGTTTTGTATAATTTTCAAGCCATTGTTCTAGCCTCTTGGCTCCTTTTGGCAGATCTTTTTTCTTGAAAGATATAAATTTTTTCTTTTCATATTTTGCATCTCCTTCTTCATGTCGCATAGCTTCAATGGCCAATTTTCTTATTGTGTCATCGGCAATGCCAATATAGCCCATGAACATACGCATCTTTTGGGTCAGCTTTCTTCCAATCACGTAGCTGGCTTTGAATCCACAGTTGAAACAGTGATATGACACTGTGCCATCAGCTGATGTCATTATACCACCACGCTTTTTCTTGTCTTGTGTTTCTCCATTGTGTATGCAACAAGGAGCATTGAAGGATATCCAACCGGACGGAGTCTTCTTACGCCCAGCAGGCAACGATGTCAGAATAGTCGATTGGATCAGGTTCATACCCTATATTTTACTGTCTGTATAAGATTTTGTCAATGATACCAGTGTTATCTGTGCTGTTGTCCCAACAGAACTTGACAAATTGGAAAATACCATTGAATGTGTAATATTTTACACCTGTGGTTGGTAAATCATTTATTGTGGTTACCGTAAAGTAATCTTTATCATCAGGTGATGTATCCATTGTGGCTAAAACTTTTAAGGTGCCTGAAAATCCGTTTGTGTAAACAGCTATTGTATGTAGAGCATCATTATTATTTTGTCCTGGAAAAGCCTGTATAGTTCCATTGGATACAAATTTCAATGGGTAATCATTTGGTGTACTCTTAGCTGTGAAAGATTTGATTTCAACGCTTGGTACAAACTGTGGGAAGCCACCATCTATCAATTCAGCAGATCCGGCCGCGTTGTATGAAGTATCGGAGTATGTTACCTGGAAATACGTGCTTGATCCATCGTTTAAAACTTCACGCACCGAGTAATTGTAAAATTTACTATCAAGTCCTAGTAGATCTCCATCCGTAATAGTAACAGATGCAGTACCTCGAGATGAGAAAGTCGATCCATCATCCAGTGTAGTCATTGTTCTTGTAAGAACTGCCTTATTGCTAGTGGTGTCGATCAGAGCAAACTCAAAAGTCTTAGACGTAATGCTTTGGGCCTTCTGATCCTCGTTTTTGAACGTAAAGGTTACAGGATTAGAAGCTCCTCTAAACAATTTTAGCCTTCTATCGTACACTTTTGAATTCCTTCCGTGATAACCATTTATATAGGCTATTACCAAATTTGTAAGTAAATACCTTGATACTGTTTGCATATAGCATATTTAACAGTATTTATAGAATAGCATGAACGAAGTTTTTGAAACATTAGGGAAGAAATTTCCCTTCTTATCACTGATCCGAAAGGGTGACTTGGAGTTTGTTGGTATTATTTCCAACCAAGATAACCAAGTGACTAGCCTATACGACTACGGTAGAATAATGAGTCCAAAGGACAAAATGGACTATTTGAAATTGGGCGAAATATGGTGGTGGGAATCAAATCGTAAAATACCAATCAATATTTTTCTCAAAGGTGATTGGACTTATTTCAGAAGCACACTTATATCATTGGCAACCAAGGACATTCAAATTGTTCATGGTCCTTGTTTAAGATTGAGTGATATCGCCAAAAAAAGAATCAAGCGAAGAACAATACAATTAGTTAGGCGCCCGGTTTAACATACGTCAAAAAAAAAGCACGGTGCCTACCGTGCCATCTAATACGGACATTTTTCGAAGTCCAGATTGTTTGCCATTCAGGCATACACATTGTGACCCATTCTTGATCCCAGTCTTTCTCAACTTTACATTTTACGGGCTTTTTAGTTTTGCGTACATAGTCTAAATGTTTGACTAATTCAACTCCAAAGTTGTAATCAGAGGGCAGGTCTACTATATGTGGTTTGGATTTTTTAGTGAGTTTCTTTTTCCTGTTGTACACTAAAAGTATATTTACCTATCAGCATCAGATTCATCTGAACTACGATCGCTTGGGCATAAGCAACAGCGTGTGACTTCTTGAAAAAGTAACTCCCATCAGTGGGCCTTACCCACACATCTTTCATTATTTCGTCCCAACTTTTGTTTAGCAGATGTCTTTTTGCAGGCCTTATTATAGCCAACACAGCCGCAAGTTGTTCTATGCTTTGTGGTTTTAATTTTGAAACTATATTGAAATGTCCATTTAGATGAAACAGTTCATCCACGTAACATTTTTCATTCAAGATTCGCCAGTCTGGCTCTTTTATCATAAGTTCAACCAACTGTTCTTCGTCTTTTATGTCTTTGTAGATGCTGACATTTAGGCAGTCAATTTTAAAATATCCTCTGTCCTCTGCTTTTTTGTAATCCAAACTTGCATGACCAGTTATAGGATTTTTTGGAATCTTGTGAAAGTAAACACCTGTTTTGTGTTTTTCAATTTTATCTTCTTTCATTATTGTTGCTGGTATGTGTTCAAACAATTTAAGAACTTTATCTCTGTCTACAAAATCTATATCTACATCTGGCATTAGTGTAGTTTTCCTCTGTTGTATTCAATAAAAGATTTTTTTGTGCCCGGCTTTAACATATCTAAGACTTTCAACATCTGTTTATAGCCTTTGGATGCTTGTTGTTCTGCGTTCATTTCGGGCAATATGACCTTTCCAATTGATCCATCTTTCTTTATCACAACGACGCTATCGCCGATCTCAATATCTAAATGATCATCTATTTGTAAATTTATTTTACTCAATTCTAGCCTCCTTGGCAGTTTCTTGCACAAACAATTGATCAGCTGGATAATTTTTAAATTTGTTTTTCCAAAACTCTGGATCAATATATGTTTGAACCATTTGTAATTGTTCGTCAGTAAATGATTTTAACATTTTTTTGCCCGCATCACAACCTAGTATTAGCCATGGACTTATCTGTCCTGATTGTATTTGTTGCACTGCTCTACTAGTGTTTACAAGTCTGAAATAATCTGACCATTGCACATTTTGTTCTTGTGCCCAGTCCATCATGGTTGCAATTGATCTTCTCAAAGCCATTTCCACTGGTTCTGTCTTTAGCGTGTCCTTCAGATACTGTTCATACAAATCATCTCTGCTCCAGTGATCAAGTTTTACTTTTGAAAGTATCACATAGTCGATGTATTTTTCTGGATACAAAGGTGAAGTGTGCATCATGTATCTGCCAAATTTTACAAATGCATTGTAGTAAGAACTTTCACAAAATTGATCGTATGTCTTTTGTTTTGTATTTCTTTGGTGTATTTCATAAAATCTTTTGAAAACTATGTAACCATTCTGCACCCATTTTTCATTTTTTTGCAAGTGTCTTCTCTTTGGTTCGCACATATGGACCTGCAAAGTTCTTTCTCTTTGAAAACTTTTACCGCAGTATGTACACTTGAAACTAGTCTTCGATTCCATAATCTCTAAACAACTCCTCAAGTTCTCTGTCTGTGATTATCTTGTCCAATGTTTCCAGATCTGATTCTTTTGCCTGTGGAAAAAGTTCTTGTAGTTTTTTCAGTGACTTGTTTGGAACTCTTTTCATCGGCTTGATCCATGGATGGAACTGTTGCTTTAATCCACCACACATGGCAGTCAGTATCCAACACAATTTCTTGTGCTTACCTGATAATAAAAATAAGTTTTTGTTTACACATTCGTTCACCATTTCTACGTAGTGTTCTTGATAAAACTTATCTCCGGTAACACTTGAAGCGTACCTCATTATCATATAGGGCGAGTACAATGACCTTTCTTTATCATCTATTCGATCAAAATAATCTTTGTTTCTGTAATCTATGGCTTTCAGGCCATTTCTTAATTCAAAAAATTTCCGGGGTTTTTTCATATATCAATCTAAATTTTGTTGCGTGTTTGTAATCCTTAAATGTAATTTTAACTGCATTGTGTTTAAATTCTATTCCTGTCATTTCTATTTTATACTTTTTTATTCGATCTAGCAAGTTTGGAAAAAAATGTCTATCCATCCAAACGGGCGTGTCATAACCATCGCCTTGTTGTACCATCATTACAGGTGCTTTGATTTTAACTATTTTGCTGTTTAATTTTCTTTTAGAAACACTGGCCATAATCTAATTGTTCGCATTGTCTCGAAATATCTTTTACAAAATATGCACAAGGAGGATTTTTTCCATCTCTTAAAGGCACAGCAAGTAATTGTCCTGACTTTATTTTTGGAAAATACCACTTCACTTCTGTGTAGATATCAACTATGTCGACGGTGTGGAATTCTGGATGTCCGCCTGTCAAAGGATTGAACATGAAAGCATCAAAGCCTCTGTCATTCAGACTTGTTATTGGCATGACATGAAGTTCGCCCTGCTCTGCTTCTCCTATGACCATTTTCCAATCTAAAGGCATTGGAATCTTGTATTGTCCTATCTGCAACACAGCCGCCGGAGCATTGAACGATTCTAAAAATATTAATGGTATGTAAAAATAGTCTGGATTGGTCGGATCCGAATTATCCAACACAGCGAAACGCATTTTTTCATCTACCCATTCTGGTATTTTTTCTAGTTTATATGTTTCGTTATCAAGTGAAAGAATTTTCATAATCTATTTTCTCTATATTATACGGATAGTTTGCCTCTTTGTAAAACTTTTTTCTTTGTGTAAGATGTCTTTTAGCAAATTTACAACTGCTTGTGATGTCCCATATCTCAACATGGTCCTTGTCTTTGGCCTTACGTATGCCTCGCCCAATCGATTGAATTACTCTCACAAAAGACTTTCCTGGCTCTATGAGAACAAGATTAAAAATACGAGGAATATTAATACCAACACTGGCCACTCCATATGTGGCAATAATAATTTTATTTGTTGCCGTAGATACTTCATCATACTGTTCCTTTCTGTCTGGGTTTTTGGTTGAGCCAGAAATAAAAACTGATCCTGGCAATTTTTTATTAAGTGTCTGTCCTGCTGATATTCTATCAACTAGTATTAAAGTGTTACCCGAGGAAGATATACTTTTAATAGTTTGTGCAAGAAAAGACATACGTCTATCATCAGTTGTTAGCCACTTTAATTCTTCTTGATAGTTTGAAAACATCTTTGTTTCAATAGTTTGTACAATATTAACATTACAGTTGGCAAGACCTCCTTTGTCTTGCAGTGTGCTGGCGGCAATTTTGTTTACAACTTCACCGATAGAACATTTGATACCCATGAATTCATAATCCGCCTTTGGCACTGTTCCTGTGAGTCCCCAACGTATGCCACAGTGGGCAAATGGACCTGTCAATAATCTTTTCAGGACATCTGCTTTTGCCATGTGTACTTCATCTATAATAATTGTGTTGATGCCTTTTATCGCTTCCAAAAAATCATGTGTGTGTTCGTCTTTGCTTTTTTTCTCAAGGACATTTAGGCTTTGCCATGTTGCGATTGTGTTGTATCTGCCTAGCTCTTTCCTGTCACCGTAGTAAACGCCTGTGTCCAAGTTGCAGGCCAAAAAGTCTTCTTCGGTTTGTGTCACAAGACTTTTGTTTGGCACGATAGTCAGTGTGCGACCGTATGGTTCGACCAACTGGCACAGTGCCGCTGTAATAATGGTCTTACCTGCACCAGTGGCGATCTCTTGTATGCATTGTGGGTTCTCAATAAATTTGTTTACAGTCTCAACTTGATAATCTCTTAATTCTATTTGCTGTCCTTTGCAAGGATGTGTCTCGGGCCATTTGATATGTGATAAAAAATTTTTGTCTATCTTGTTAAATGTAAAATCGTGTTCCTTACAGCCGGAAGGTGCCTTGCGTACGGCACTTCGTATTTGAATTTGTTAGAAAGTTTCTTCCGCCATTCAAGAGATAAATTTTCAAACTTTACATTTACCTCATCTTTAATTACTAATTTACATGAACTCATAGTTTTCTTATAGTGGCACCATTCAACCTAAACGTGCTTGGTTCTACATCACTATAATACAACTTTTTTGGTAGATTATCAAGATATCTTTGTATAATTTCGCCGCCAGTAGCATAATAACCGCCACCTATTGCTACTAGGCCTGCCTTAAATTTAATTTTGCTTCTTAAAACTGTTCTTGGTAATTTATTTCTTATAAAACAAATTTTTGTATTCTCATCGATGTGTTTAAAATGTTTCGCCATTTCATACAGTTCAAATGCTTGTTCGTATTGGTACCTGTCTAGTTTCATCGATTGCATTATAGACCATTTCTGTTCTTCTGTGTAGTCTTTGTACATCTTTGGTTCCTTTAGATCAAATCCCCAGAAGATATGTTTCAATGGGTCGAAACCTTGTATCTCAAAACGTCTTATCCAGTCGGTTACATCTTGTATTTCATTTTTATCATTTGTGATATCTCCAGATACAGTCATTACTAAAGGAAAACAATCAAGTTCCATAAGTCCAAGAAGCAACTGATCTTTGCTAATTGTTGTCTTGTCTACCCATAATGCGGCACTACTATTGTGTGCAATTTTTTTGGCAACCTCTGAGTATGCCTTTATCCGGATGCCTTTCTGATCAACATTTAAATTTTTTAAAGAGTCTAGTTGTAACAAAGGTTTTTTATTTGCAATGTTATCAGTCCAATATTTTTCTAAATTTTCATGAACATTTTTCAATGTAATTTTATCGCCATCGTAAACTGCCCTAGGCTTTTTAAATAAATTTTTCTCTTTTTTTATTTCTTCAAATTCGTCCAATAATGACGGTGTTATAAAATCAAAATCGTATCTTGCCGCGATTAAAGTCATATAGTAAGTTGTGACATCAGTCTTGGTGATCTTCCAAGTTTTTGAATCACCGTCATATGAAAAATAAATTTCTGGCAGTCCTTTTTTAGTTCTACAACATCTTACAAGTTCAACAATTTTTTTGTTGTAAGGAAAACGCAGTTCAATCTTAAAAAAATCGTCTGTGGTCTCTACCACTTCTATTGTTTTTGCTGAACTTATTACCCTAAAAGGTTTTTCGAAGGTTGGACTTTTTAGTAATTGATCTATATCGATACCATGTGCCCTAAATTTTGTGGCATATCTTTTTAAAATCACAATAGCAAGTTTACCTTGTCTTTCTGTCCAGGCATATTGAGCTTCGGCCAGTGACTGCACTGTTGGCTTGTCCTTTGGATGAGGCTCCAAAGCATTATCAGGCCGATCCCAAGCCCATTCATTATAGGCTAGTATTTTGATAGCTTCATTTATGTTGCTAGGCTGGTTTGAGTCCATATTCTTGTAATATTTTATCCCCCGCTATTTTGATAATTAGTAGTATATAATCAGTATAACATACTTGGTAATATTGTCAACCGTTATGAATAAAAAGAAAAAAAATAGACGCAAAGTGTTCAGATTTAGGGTGAAAAACGCCTTGAAAAAAAGAGAACATATAAAGACGTACAGACCAACTTTACCAGTAGCACAGAGCTGGTTTAGAACCCTTAATAGGGGTCTTTTTGGTGGGAGATTAGTAGAACCTGATATGCACATAGGTAAACTGCATCATGACTGGGGTAGATGTATTGTTGATTGGGACAATAGAAAGTGTAGAGCAGGAACGTATAATCAAAATGTCATTCCTTATCATGTGCCTTTATATTATAGAATTGAATTACATTGCAAATTCAAATCTTGGAAAGACTTTATCGAAACGTTGGCACACGAAATGGTGCATCTTTATCAGATGCAAGTTTTTGAAGATCCATATTCAAATCACAATGATAATTTTTATGCTTTCAGAAGTAAGTTTAAGAGGCTTGGCTTAAAACTTTATCGTTAAATTCTTTATAAGATAATAAAAAAGTATTTTTAAGATCAGTGCCTGTTTGGAGATAATTCATGTACTCCGGTGGATTGTCATGTACCACATAGAAATTGCAGTAAGGACGTTGCTTTATCATTTGTCTAAACTGTCTTAGCCAACCATCGAATATTGTGTCACTATGTCTTGGCCCATAGTTTTCTGTATCCTGATACATGTTATTGAATTGATCCTTTCCGTACTCCTTAAAGTCAAATCCTATCAGGTAGATGTTTTTGTGTCCATGCACAGTCGCAGTCCATATTGCTTGATTGCCCGATATAAAATGTGGATTGTTTGGTATAAGATGTATCATGCCTTTGGCGTGTTTTCGATTGACTTCAAGTGATGGTGCGTAGTGTATTGTTTGCCTACCGACTTTAGCCAACACCATTTCTGTTGTCATCTTTGCATCAACGCTGAATATAAAATCTGGCATAAAGTCTCTGTACAGTGCATTGCACCCGTAAGTCTGTCCTGAACTTTTTAATGTCTGTAAATCAAAACCTTTCCTTGAAGGGCCATTGCCTATCACATAAGCATTACCCTTTGGCACAGCCTTTACTTTATCTTCGAAGTATTCTCTTTCATGTATCATTTTACCTTTACGCAAAATTGTTTTAGTTGTGATCATTTCACCTTTATAAGGTTCCCATTTTATTTCTTTAGGATTAAGTTCGAGATGTCCACTGTTAAGAGGCATTGGTATACTCCTCCAGTATTCTGTTTCTGATTCGTTCCCATGGCTTTCCTTCTTTTATTTCATCCAACCACCATTCTGTATGGCAAAGTCTGTGTGCCCATTCATCTCTGTCAGGAGTGTCCGGACTTTGTAACTTTGAGTAGTCCTTATTGGCAACGTCATAGGACAAACTTGAAGGACTTGTAAAAACAGGCACTCCATTGAATACTGCCTGCATGGCAGGATTACTGCTATGGTTTACAACTGCGTAGGCATTTTCTAATTGTTTTGTAAAATCTGTATCGTCGTAAGTGTTTGGATCACGCCTAGGTATTTGTGTTTCAACTCCAGCCATCTTTATGTTTATCATATTACGAGGATGTGGGCGAATTATAATTTTTTTATCAGTAATTTTTTTGATTTGTGTCACCTGCTCTAACAACCACGTATTCATTTTTGGCAAATCTTTCCATTGTTCACTGCTGTCATGTTGTCCACAAATGATTATATTTTTTCCTGAATGTTTCCAGGGTTTAAGTTCTATGCCAAATTTTTTCCATCTGTCTTTGGAGTATTGTTGATTGGCAAAATCAGCGTCTCTGTTAATTCCATTTATGCCCATCTTCCAGGTGGTGTTTCTTTTTATGCCACCAACTTCCAATACAACAACTGGCTTTCCAGAAGCTTTGAATTCTTTCCAAATATTCAAATTACTACGCATTCTACCTTGCCATAGTACACTCCATATCACTGCTACATCTGTGTCGTGACTGTGTTTGCCAATTTGAAAATCTTCTTTTTTGTTTCTCAAGTTTTCTATGAAAGCGTCAAATACGGGCTTGGAATTCAAACTACCGTATGATGGAAATACACTAATCTTCATTTGTTTAGTTTCCTGTTTTGCCTTTCGCCACTTTTGAGATTATGTCTTCGGCCTGCTTTGGATCAAATTTTATGCCAGCAAACGGATTGTAATTTTCAACATTTTTCCAATACTTTTCTTTCCTATCAACTCTAAGATCAGACCTAGAACTTTTGCCTTTTATTTTTCTTTTGCCTTTCATGTGATCAATATATTCACCTAACACACTGTTAATGAATACATGGTGTCCCTTGGCTCCGGCTCCTTTCCCAATGTCAACACCATCGTCTGGTGCCACCCTTTTTAGTATCTGCCAAAATAGATAACTATCATGCCATTCCAATTCTTTAAATATTGTGTCTTTGTTGTAGAGATCTGTCCAAGTTTGCATGAACTCTTTTATTTTTGAATGTCTTCTGTTGTAACATACCCAACCGCACTCTGGATATTTTTGTCCTCTACCCAAAAAATTAACCAGCTTATCATTTGGCAAAAGACTAATAACAAATTCTTTTGTTATCGGACGGAAAGTGTAAGTATCCGCGTCCAACCATAAAATATAGTCGACATCAAAGTTTTTAATTGCATGATCCACAGCAAAAGTTTTATGACTAAAACGTACAGCGTCCCAAAGATAACTTCCTTTGCCTTTATCATTTTTTCCTGCATTAGGATCTCTTCTAACCCCTCCGGGGATCTCTTGGAGCTCACCATTTGCTACAGAATCATTTTTATATTTGTTTTTAAATCTTACTAGTCCCGGATTTACTTTTTCAATATTGATATATTCAATTTTTTCATGTTTCAAAGATGGAGTGTCTCCTTCATGATATGCAGTTATTTTTACGTCATTAGGCCAAAAATCTATATGACTCTGTAACATTCTTTCTGCGTAGGCAGTCCATCTATTAGGTGGAAAAGTTGTAATAACTCTTAAAGTTTTCATAAAATTATTTAATAGTTTTTAGTGTCGAACATTTTTAACCATGTTGCCCATAACATATCTACAGAAGCTCTTTTACCAGCTTTTTGGTTCAATTTATGCTCCATTTGTTTGCCTGTAGTTTTAACATAAAAGTCTTTTAAATTATTATTTTGGTTCATCCAATAGGCCATTGGGGCAGTCCAGCCTGTTTTAGTTTTGTTGATAATAAAATCAGGTAGAAAGTTTTTATATGATTGTCTACTTAAATTTTTTAGTTGATATTTGTCATCATAAAACCTTAGTGAGTTAAATTTACTAATCTTTGATGTTGAAGGAATACCCATACAATATTTCATGAAAGTTTTGGATGCCAGCGGATATCTACCTTCCATGCTATATGCCATTCCAAATTTGTCATTTCTAATTAAAAAATCTTCCGGGCATACAGTAACCAGCTCCAATGCACAAAAACTGTTTAACTTATCCTCTTCGTCCCACATAACATCAGGAAAGGTTTTTATAAATTCATCCAAAACATCTTCTTTGGGAACATTATGTTTATTAATTTTTATTGCTGGCTTGCCTCCTAGCACAAGATATCTACATAAATCTTTCCAAGTTTTTATTTTTTTATCAGCGGCAAATCTTCTATGCCTTGGATATCCACACAGCAGTTCATCGCCGAGGTCTCCAGCTATCGTAACCTTTATGTTATGGTCACGCATAATTTTATTTGTGTAAATGTTGGCAGGGAGACTTGGACTTCTTATTATCTGTTCAAGACTTAAAACAGATTTATTCCAGTATTGTTGATATATCTCAGGCGTTATTTGCACCGGAGTGTGATTATATCCTGCGGCTGTGGCTAACTTCAATGCCAGCTGTAATAGTTCATGCGATATCATGCTGGAATCCATGCCAGCACTCAAGAATAATCCAATTTTTTTATCTCCGATACTGCATCTTTTTACAGCTTCAAATACTTGTTCTTTAAATTCTTTCGGATGGAATAACACATCTCTTGTGGATAAAATATTTTCTCTATGAGTTGTAATAATTTTCTTCTTAACAATATCATACACTATTGTTTCTCCTGGCAGTAATTTTTTTATATTTGTGAAGAATGTGTTTCTCAAAGGACACATACTGGCATAATGAAAAATACTATGTGCCATTTTATCTAGTGTCCTTGCATTTGGAACTTTATCTAACATACCTCTTATTTCACTGCCAAACACTAATCCTTCTTTAACTTCAGCATAGAACACAGGTTTGATGCCGGCGTGATCTCTGCTCAGTATTATGGTTTGTGCTTTGACATCATAGTAGGCAAAGCCATGCATTGAGTCTATTTGACTTAAAAAGTCAACACCAAAATTATCTAATCCCCATGCTAAAAGTTCAGTGTCACATTTTGTTTTAGGTCGAAAAGTGTTGTGTTTTGCCAACAGCTCATAGTAATTAAAAATTTCTCCGTTGTACACGACCACATTTCCTTTATCGGTTATCCATGGTTGTCTAGCCTCGCTTGGTTTTCCCATGATACTTAAAAGATTGTGTCCAAGTGTGACCCTATCATCATTCCAGATGTCAGATCCGTCAGGGCCTCTGTGTTTGCAAACTTCTATATAGTCTGCTATAAATTTTCTATCGACACTAGTAATTCCGTATATTCCGCACATTATTTTCCTTTAAAATATTTTTCGAGTTTGTCTTGTTCGTTTTGATGTTTTTCATATCCTTGCATTGGATCTTTTGATTTTGTAATTTGTTCCCATTTTTTTGACCACTCACCGTTGAACTTGACCCATTTGTCCATGCCTGGCTCTGAGTCCGGCTTGATGGCATCTTCTGGGCATTCTGGCTCACAAACTCCGCAGTCTATACATTCGTCAGGATTGATCACCAACATGTTCTCACCTTCATAGAAACAGTCAACAGGACATACTTCTACGCAACTGGTATGCTTACAAAGTATGCATTTGTCGTCAACAACATATGTCATTACAATTTTAATTTTTGTTTGAAACGTTTGTAGACTGTGCCATCTTTTATTTCTCTAATACTCCACATCTTGTAACCAAGGTCATACAACCATTGAGTCCGATCTGGATATTCAGGCGTCTCTATTTTTGACAGATCTTTGTTTGCTACAGGCCAACAAATTGCAAGATCACTAGTACAAAAAGTTGGAATCCCCCTAACGCAGGAGTCAGTTGAGGCAGTAGAATTGTGAGTAACAACAGCATGGCAATTAGTTATTGCTTTTTGGAAATGGAATCTGTAATGCTTTTTCTCATCACCAATAAAATGTTTTTGTCCTATCTGCACTTCTACGTCTTTCGGAAATTCGTTTTTTCTCTGTTCTATGTTAGCTACGTGATTAGGATGGGGCCTCACAAGAAATTTTCTTTTAGTTAGTGGTCTAAGTTTTTCATATACGCCTTTGAACCATTCTAAAGGATCTAATTCGTTCATGCTCCAGTTGTCCTTTGGTTGCAGAACAAACATAATTGGATCATCTGGATTGCTTTTACGCCAGTCTTCATGCCTGACGTTCCACATCTTTTTCATCATCTCCCATCTATCCGGCGGAGAGTTATCTGATAAAAAGTTTCCATTGTTCATTGGAGTATTAAGTGCAACTCTAAAATGATGATCCGGAGATGTAGATACATTGCCAAAGCTGGACAACACACCGCCATCGAAGGTTATCACATGGATGCCTTTCTTTTTGGCACGTTCAACTAGGTCCAAACGTCTGCCTTTAGTGTGGTGCCTTTGATTTGTGCCACCATAACCAAACATCACTGCCACGGGCGCCGTTGGTTCCATTTCGTTATCTCTGGTTTGTCCAGTAAGATGTTCGTTCACAATAACAGGTTCATCGCCTGCCGCCTTTACTCCCTCTTTCGAACAATTCTTTTGCAAATTCAAAGCAAAAACCTTCTATGTCTGTCTTTACTATTTCAAGCTCTGACAACTTTTGTTCAGCCATTATAGTTTCTAAATTTTTGAATTCTACTTCTACACTATTCTTAGTGCCAGTTGGATCAAAAGCACTGAAACTTTTTGTGTGTAGTTCAGGTTTGAACGCTTTTCCTGAAGATTTACTGTAAATTTGTTTAAAATAAAATTTTCTTTTACCGTTCGTGGGAGAATATCCTACAGGTGTAAAATTTAAATTTCTCATTATTAATTTGTTCCATTCTTTCCAGGTTGCCACTTTGTATCTTTCACAAAGTTCAGATTGGATGTCCCTTAATTCTTTCCGTCCACTACTTCTTTTTATACCAAAAATGTTGTGTTGACACCATGGTGTGGGATCATACAGCTCTACCCTTAGACTAGGATTGTCACATAACATCATTTTTTCAAATCCAACATCTCCCCCAACGCCGAAACTTAAAACTGTTTTTGATGTTTCTACTATTTGTTTTGGCACAAAATAATTTCTGTACTGCTTGAAGTTGTGTTTTGTTGGAGCAATCTCTTTTTCAAGGATCCTTATTTTATCAACTATTTCTTTGTGTTCAGGTTTAAGTCTATCAGCCATTTAATATATTCCATGCAACACCGTTTTGCATTTCTTCCATTGTAAAATTATTATATGCTAAATTTGAAAATAAAGCAATTCTATCTTCGTACTTTGGCGTTTCTATTTTAGTGAAATCTGTCTCCGAAATTGGTAAAGCGGCACTGTTATATTTGTCACAAAATACTGGCACGCCATTTGTTAAACTTGCAACCATCGTGTTGCTGTTGTATAGGACACACGCAAAATAATCGTTCCAATTTATTTGTCCTTGATGTTTTGTTGGCTTATCAATTTTGACTGTGGCACCGACGTGGTCGACTGCAACTGTTGGATTGTAAGGCTTTTCTCTCACATCTATAGGACGATCTGTGTGTGCCTTCAAAGTTTTTAAAGTATCATCCAACCATGTTTGGACTCCAAAATGATTTGCTATTGCATTAGTCGGTGGTAGCACTAAAATTTTTTTTCCATTTTTATTCCATGGCTTTAGGTCTCGCTTGAAATATTTTTCATACCTATCAGTTTTGTCGTTTATCAGTAGATTTTGGCAGTGTTTGTTTTTTGTAATTCGTAACCAGTGTGGGTTGTCATGTGCATTTGTAAAGTAACCATGATCCATAAAATAAAAATCTCTATTTTCCTTCTGACACCATTTGTATACCTCACCTGACCCTGCTAATATGCCATACATGGTCAAAGTCTCCTCGGGTAATTGTTTGAGATCGCGAAAATTGTATATTTTTTGTGGCCCAGGTGTGCCTTTTACAAAGGCCTCTACGTATCTCTGTGTTCTTGGTTTGGTTGTGTGTATGCCGGCTATTTCCATTATTATTCCATGCCTGCCATTCTCATCATCTTCTTCAAACTGCCCCAGTTAGTTGTGAAATTGAACAAATCATTTAGACGTTTAACACCTTTGGGTTTTCTTCTATTGGCTAAAAGTGGCAGTACCATTATGTTAGGACAAAAAGTATGAAAGTCAAGTTCAAGATGATGTGCTAGTATAGGATATACTTTTTTACTCAACATACTGCCCCTTTGAAACTCTATCACTTTGGTACCGGGCTGTGACCATAATAAATTAGTCAGTCCAGCGCCGTGTGGAGATATGATATATTTGGCTTCGGCAAACAACTGCATTTGTTCTGCTATCGGTAATTTTTCTAGTTGGACAAACTGCCAACCTTTTAGTTTCATGAACAGCTCTTCTTCGTTGCTCACATGCCTTGCCACAGCGTTTTTACGACTTATCCACAACTTACGCCATGGATCTTTTTTAATTTTTGGAGCAAATTTTTGTCTCAGCCAACGCACCATATCGCCATTTGTTATGCCATCATGTGCGTTACTCATGGAGGGCACCAATAGGTGTTTGAATCTCCAAGTTTCACCTTTTGGCATAACATAGTATTTCAGTTGTGGGAAACAATGTTTTGCCACCTTATCAAAATATGCACTTTTGTTTGGCAGAATCGCAACTGTTTTGCGCCAATCTATTGCATATCTTTTTTCGATAAGTCTAAATTTTGATATCATATCAATCCAGATGTGCCATGGATTACCCGAACTTGGTTCGTCTATCGGCAACCACACATACGTGTTTTGTTCATTAAAATTTTTTGTTACCTTGGGAATTTTGACATCCAGCCAGGTGTTATTTTTTTGGTTCCATGGCATGGTCCATATGCCATGCTTGTGTGGCTTTGCCTTAAGTTTATCCAGCACTGGCCATATATTGGTACTCAACATTTCATTGTCTTCAGTCAATAAAAATGGCATGGTGTAGGCTTGAACATTATGAAATTCAGTCATAAATGTTGCCGGGCAAGTGAATCTGTTGTTTGGTTGATTTGGATGATAAAATACCTTGAAGTCTTGTTGCTCGTCGATTTTATCACCCCTTGATATAAACCAATTTCTACTTTCAATAATTTTTGTAAGATTCATCCTTCTGCAGCAATATCTAAAAATTTTAATGGTAAAGATTTGAATGATATTTTCGATCTTCATAACTCTGGTGTTAAAGCGTTTACCAACTCATATTCATGTAAGGAAAGTAGTGAAATGATTATGAATTCATTACTTTATTTGAATCAAATTGATACTTTGTTAATAACTAAACCTAAAGATCA
>LULO01000851.1_pt1 | contig 17198 bp, 16 predicted proteins | sample 728121 | NCBI WGS metagenome assembly LULO01 (sample SAMN03860287, study PRJNA289734) | marine metagenome | biome: seawater column; feature: ocean; material: water; isolation source: Red Sea water column Station 149 - depth 50m | place: Saudi Arabia: Red Sea | collected 2011-10-15 | depth 50 m | reverse complement strand
TGGTTAGATATTAGAAGATTTATCGAAAACATTGGCAGTTGGTCAATGGACAAAACCCACGATCTAATGCCGAAAGAAATTGATTTACAGTTTACAATATCTCCTCCTGAAGGAATTTGGCCCAATGATATAGTTGTTGGATCAATACTAAGTCCACGTGAAGGATTCTCAAATATTCAACCCGCCTTAGAAGGATTCTTCTCCACTTCTATAATTTGTACTGTAGTTTTTGTAACTATGATGTTAGCTCTTCTACCAATCACATACATTGAAAGAAAACTCGGCGCACGATTAATGGATAGAGTTGGTTGTACTACAGCATTGAGAAGTCTATGGGTCGGAGAAAGTGGAGTAACTGCTGGTAACTGGTGGGATAGATTACCGTTTGGACTAGGTGGACCAATTGGTTGGCTAAACAAATTTTTGAATTCCATATGGGGCAATGATCACAAATTAGATACTGTGTCGAGAGTTAAAAACAGAAGTTGGCATGGTTACTGGTTCCTTCTGCCTGGAATCGTAAATTCTTTTGCAGACTTCACAAAATTTGCAGGTAAGGAGCATATTGTACCAAAAAATGCAGATAGAGCAGTTTTTGAAATAGCTCCAGTAATCATAATTTCTACAACAGTACTTGTCTTTGCATTTATTCCATTTGGACCGCATTACTATGCATCCAATCCAGAATTATCAGTAATTTTCATGATGGCAGTTTTTGGAGTCGCTCCTTTGGGTGTTTTCTTTGCAGGTTGGTCATCAAATAACAAATATACTCTAATTGGCGGAATGAGATCCGCAGCCCAATTAACTGCTTATGAAATTCCACTTTTAATAACCGTACTAGGAGTTTGTGTAATCAGTGGTTCTTTCAATATAATAGAAATCGTTGATTTCCAATACGACAGTGGAATTTGGAATATTTTCTTGATGCCATTAGGGGCTGCTTTATTCCTAATTACAATGATTGCTGAAGTAGAACGAATTCCATTTGACATGCCTGAAGCTGAAGCCGAATTAGTTGAGGGGTGGTGGACTGAATACGGTGGAATTAGATGGGGCTTGATGTTTGCTGCAGAATACATGAGATCATTTGCTGCTTGCGTACTGTTCGCACTATTCTTCCTTGGTGGTTGGGAAGCACCATTCCAAACTTTATTACAGTCAATACCGGTTATAGGAGGGTTAGTTGAATTTGGATTTTCTTTAATTCCAGGAATTGTTTGGATAATAATCAAATCATATGTATTATTCTCATTCTTTGTTTGGATTAGATTCTCATTACATAGGGTTAGAACAGATCAAATACTAGAATTTGGATGGCAATGGCTACTACCACTTTCCATAGTTAACCTAGCTTTAGCTTTCATATTACGAATAGAGTTCTGGGATAATGGGTGGAATTTACTAGCACCCATTTCAATGACTGCTTTGGGAATACTAGGTTTTGTTATTCTTGCTGTAGATGAAGACAAAGAAGCAATAGAGGAAATGCGAAGGCCATATAACTCTAGAACTACAGTAAAGGCATCTCCTGGATCTCATAAGCAAACTGATAATGATGCTATCAAAAAGGCTTATTCTGTTTATGCTGGAACTATTAATTCTCCAAAATCCGGTGGATTAACTGACAAGGAGTTGATACAATGAGCTATCACCCACATGGAACTCCTAGTTTTAGAAATCTGATAATTCGTCCAATGTGGGCAACCATGAAGGCCGCACTTAGAACTATACCATTTATTGGAAAGCTAAAATTCTTGAAGAATAACTATCATGGCCAAAAAGCTGATATGTTGGATGAAAAAACTAGGGAGCGGCTTGATGAGGATCACCCTAGTTTGAGCCAGAAATTCTCTGCCGATAGAGAATCAAGCGCAATTATGCCATTTGTTGAAAGGCCTGTTACTGTGATGTATCCTTACGAGAGATTAGAAGATCTGGAGCCATGGCTTTTCGTACCGGGAAATTATAACGGTAGAATTGGAGTAATTTGGGAGACTTGTACGGCCTGCAAAGCGTGTGTTCGGGCATGTCCGAATGATTGTTTGCACATGACTTCTGAAGTCAGGGTAAATGTACTCGATACTACAGCAGTAGATGATGAGTGGCATGGTTATGGGAGTGAAATTGAAGTCGGTGGATATGCGGCAAAGCCTAGATTAGACTATGATGAAATTTCTGAAAATTTTGATTTGGTAACTGCCCACGATGCTGCTCCTCAACAATATGATTTTGCAGAAGTTATTGATATAACAGGTGATATTGCTTCTGTACGTTGGACAGATAGCTCACAAACTGAAGATATAGAAATTTCACAGCTCAAGCCAGCCGAACAAGATATTGTATCTGGTAGAATTGATTTAGGACGATGTATGTTTTGCGGTCTATGCATGGAAGCATGTCCATTTGAGTCATTTTTCATGACCAATGAATATGATGGAATGTCAGGCCATTCTCGAGAAGAGCTTTGGATGGATGCAGACAGAACTAGAGTCTTACCATCTGTTCATCAAGAAAGAGTAGATATGGAGTTAGCAAAGAGGGCACAGAAAGAAATCAAGAAAAGAGCTAGAAAAGCAGCAAAAGCGGAGTCTTGATTCTAATGGCCGTTGATTTTGAAAATATAGTATTCGTAATAGTATCTGGAGCTGCAGTTTTAGGTGCGCTTGGGTGTGTTTTTGCCAATAGGGTGGCTCATTCTTTACTATGGTTGATGCTAACTTTCTTTGCAGTTGCAGGAATTTTCCTTATGGCCCAAGCTGAAATGTTAGCTGCAATCCAAATTCTTGTATATTTGGGTTCAGTAATGTTAGTAGTACAATTCGGAGTGATGCTGACTAGGAGAACAATTCAGGATGTAGATATATAATGCGAGGTTTATCTGTATTATCTGCAGCGGGCGTATTTGCTTTCATACTAATTCTGCTAAACGAAGTCATGGCTCATCCTATGTGGGGAGATATTGGCGAAACTCCAACAACAGTAGATTTTGCAACCACATTATTCAATGACTGGGCAATTGCAACATTAGTATTGGGATTACTTCTTGCTATGGCGATGATTGGAGCTTCATATTTAGTAAGAGATGAACGATTAATCAATCTATTATGGGACATAGGGGATGAAGAAGAATGATAGAACCTAGTTGGATAGCCGGATTAGGTGTAATTCTATTTGGAATAGGATTATTGGGAGTATTTCTACACAAAAATGCCATTGTAGTTCTTATGTGTATAGAGTTGATGTTGAATGCTGCTAATCTAAATTTTGTTTCTGCAGCAATGCACTATGGCGACGTTAATGGATGGGTCTTCACAGCCATTGCTATTGCAATCGCTGCTGCTGAGGTGGCTATAGGTCTAGCAATTCTACTTTCTATGTACAGCACACAAGACACGATTTCTCTCGAAGCTGCAGATATTCTGAAAAATTAGGTGATATAATGGTGAAGTCCAAGAATGAATATAATCTACTTGCACCATTATTATTTCCTATTTTACTGGTATTAGGATTATTTTTAGCTCCAGGATTTAACTCCAGTGATGCATCAATCTTGATTATCTTATCTCCATTGGTTGCATTTCCAATTATTTTAATTTCAGGTCAGATTTACAATGGCAAAGATAAATGGAAAAATAATCTAAAAGAGGGCGGAATAATTGCAGTTTCTGCATTATTAATTCCTTTACTAGTATCAATATGGATAATAGGTGAAAATATCTCAAACGCTGAAGGACATAGTATTATCACATGGCTATCCGATTGGATTGAATTTCAAGTACTAGATGAAAACTATGTACTAGATCAAGGAAGGGTATTAGGAATAGGGGTTTGGATTGACTCAATTACCATGATGCTAATATTTGTTGCATCATTCCTTTGCTTTCTAATATGCTGGTTTAGCATGGGATACATGAATACAGACCCAATAAATGAAAATCGAAATCACAGATTCTACGCAGAATTTGTTCTTTTTGCCATGGGTATGTTTGGAATGGTTTTAGCTGATAATTTCCTTTGGTTATTCATATTCTGGGAAATAATGGGCCTATGCTCTTATCTATTAATTGGCTTCTATTTTTGGAAGGAAAGTGCAGCAAAAGCAGCTAAGAAGGCATTTCTAACTACTAGAGTAGGTGATGTTTTCTTAATGATTGGACTATTTATATTGTATGATATTTATGATTCCCTAGAATTTTCTGTAATTTTCGACGACCCTTCTTTACAGGGAACTGTAGACTCCACAAAACTATTCTGGGCGCTTCTAATGATGTTTGTTGGAGCAGTAGGAAAATCAGCTCAGTTTCCGTTACATGTATGGTTACCAGATGCAATGGAAGGACCTACTCCAGTTTCCGCCTTAATACATGCTGCTACGATGGTTAATGCAGGATTATATCTAGTAGCTCGAATGGTTCCATTTGTTGTTACTGGGGATGGATATAATGGTGTTGAAGGACTTGATGATCTAGGACTAATTATTGCATGGATAGGTGGAATTACAGCTTTCATGGCGGCCTCAATAGCTTTCGTACAAGATGACATCAAGAAGGTTTTAGCTTATTCAACTATGAGTCAGCTGGCATACATATTTACTGGCCTAGGTGCGGCAATATGGCTATACAATAACAACCACTATTATGCTGGAACAATAGCATTTGGAGCTTCAATGTTTCACTTGTTCAATCATGCAATGGCAAAAGGAATGCTATTCATGGCTAGTGGCTCCGTCATTCATGAGGTTCACCATGCTCATGACCATATTCACCATGAGAATGAAAAATCTGATCATCACTTTGATCCTCAAGATATGAAAAATATGGGTGGACTAGCGTCAAAGCTCCCTGTAACGGCCATTGCAATGATGATTGGCTCGATGTCAATAATTGGAATTCCATTAATTGGTGGTTTTTGGTCTAAGGAAGGAATTATCGCGGAAACATGGGCATCATTCTTTTATTCTGAACCAATAATGCTAGGGCCAGCCATTCTTGTATTGTTAACAGCAGGAATGACAGGATTCTATATGTCAAGGATGTGGTTCATGACATTTGCTGGGGAACCTAAGAACGAGGTAGTAAATCATGTTACTGAAAATACACCTTGGATCAAGGAACCATTAATAATCTTGACAATAATTAGCGCCTTTGGTGGATTTTTACTTTCATTATTTGGAGTAGTTGATTATTTAGCTGGAAAGGCAGATCATCTTTCTTACAAAGAAATCATTTATACTTTGGAGCATGCTTTCATCCCTGAAGATAGAAAATTGATGATAATTGGCTGGACTACTATGTTCCTATCTTCAGTTATAGGCCCAATTTACGCATCAAGAGTCCACGGTGGAGCTCTAAAAGATAGTGAGAAATCTAATTTTCTAGTCTCATGGCTGATTAATCTTTCTGGAAAATTTGGAAAGCAAGATGTCACAGAACTATCAAAATCTAGTTTAGCAAATGCCCTAAAAGAAAGGTTATACATTGACGATTTCTATGACTGGCTTATTTCAAAGACTGTAATTCCACTTTCTCGTTTCTCTGCATGGTTCGATAAGAATATAATAGATGGAATAGTCAAATTGATAGAATCAAGGTCTATTTTTAGTTCTTTACAGATTAGGAAGATTACAACTGGAAAGGCTAGGGACTATATTCTAATGACAGCAGTAGGTATGCTTTCAATATTCATATTAGCATGGGGGGCAAGTAGATGATTCTTACAATTCTCACAATATCACCAATATTAATAGGCTTAATGCTAATTCTTTTGCCACATGTTTTAAGAAATAATATTGCAGAAAATATTAGGAATGTTACCAAGAATATTTCATTAGGGGTTGGAGTTGCATTATTTGTCATCTCTACTTTCTTCTCTATTACATCATTAGGTGGTATTGAATGGCTAAATATTTCATTGGGAGATTTTCAACTTAAAGAGGAAGGAATTTCACTAATTCCTTCAATAGGAACTTCATGGAAATTAGGAGTTGATGCTCTATCATTGCCAATGGTTTGGCTTACAACTATGCTAATTCCAGTTTCTATGTTAGTAGAATGGGATGCTAAAGATAGCCATTATTTCCACCCATTACTTCTGATCTTGGAAGGTGCAATGATTGGAGTATTTGTTGTCCTAGACTTATTTGTGTTCTATTTGTTCTGGGAAATGACATTGATTCCTATGTTTTTCATGATTTTGATGTGGGGAGGTGAGGATAGAAAATACGCAGCAATGAAGTTTTTCATCTATACCTTTTCAGCCAGTGTAGTAATGTTAATTGGAATTCTGATAATGTATTTTTACACTACTAGTCCCGAAACTATGACTGGACATACTTTTGACATGATTGTAATGATTAGTAATTCAGAGCTAATCCCCAGTGTCGGACTTAGACATCTAGTGTGGTTACTTCTTTTAATTGGATTTGCTACAAAGATGCCAAGTGTACCTGTTCATACTTGGTTACCAGATGCTCACGTTCAAGCTCCAACAGCAGGATCTATGATTCTAGCAGGAGTTATGCTAAAGATGGGTGCATATGGATTCCTTAGAATTGCTGTAACTGCATTCCCCGGTTCAACTGTAGTTTTCACTCCATTACTAATTTTCCTCGGTATGACTAGTCTAGTTTATGGAGCATGGGTATGTATGGGCCAAACAAATCTAAAAAGAATGGTTGCTTATTCTTCAGTGTCACACATGGGATTGATATTTTATTATTAGTCCACTACTTTTTGCAGTCGCGGGAGCTTTCAAGCACCATTACCATACACTCGAAATTGGCTCTATGAGAGGCATAGCTCATCATAGTCCATGGCTATCAGGTCATATGATGCTTGGGTGGATGGCAAGCCTAGGACTCCCTCTTCTAGCGGGTTTTGTAGCCGAAGTAGCAATATTAATTTCCTTTTGGATGACATTTGGGTGGCTAGTTTTACTACCCACTATGACATTAATAATTACTGCTGTGTACTACCTTTCTTCAATGCAGAAAACAATATTTGAGTCCGATAATCCTCAATCTGGTATTCTTCCTGATGCTATGAAAGGAGAGGAGCCAAGAGATATTTCTTGGCATGAAAATCTAGGAATGTTTATTCTTGCATCATTCACAATCATATTTGGCATACTTCCTTTTATTTATTGGGATATGATGGCTGATTGGAGTAGTGAAATTATGAATATTCTATCAGAAGAGATGAAGATCAGGGGGATTAAGCCATGAGTGAATTATCTGAAATTTCTATAGAATTGATTATTCCAGAATTATTATTATTACTAGGAATAGTTTCACTGATTATTTTACCAAATCTGGGTGAAGCGAGATTCCGTATTCCGCTAACATCTACGAGGATTCCAGTTTTCATTGGTGGAACAAGATTCCAATTTTCTAGAGATCCAAGATTGCCATTTAGAATTTCAATTATTATCTTGTTTCTATCACTACTTTTTGCCCAGATAGCATTCTGGAGTCCTGAAAATTGGACAGGAAAAGTTGGACTTGTACTTGAAGTAGATAGATTTAGTATTTTGATGTCAAATATTTTCCTTTCTGTAGTATTTCTATGTACCTTGGCAGCATCTCATCGTTTACCGGCAAATCCATTAGCAACTGGTCCATCAAAAAGAGATTCAGAAATAGTAGAAAAACAAAAAACTGAAGATCTTTATAATAATAGAAGACAAGTAGATTTTTACATTCTAATACTAATGACAGCGATTGGAATGACATTAATGGCGAAATCCAATCATCTATTCATGCTATTTGTTTGCTTAGAGTTGGCTTCATTATCTTCTTATGTCCTTGTAGGTTTTAACAAAGAAACCGATATTGGTGGAGAAGCAGGTACTAAATATTTCATAGTAGGGTCAGTATCATCTGCTATTGGAATTTATGGAATGTCACTATTATATGTCTGGAGTGGAAGTTTGTACATTCCAGATCTGACAATTATGTGGGAATCCATGCCAACCCTAGATCCATTGCCCGTAATTTCGATTGGAATGATGTTAGTAGCATTTGGGTTTAAGGTAGGTGCTGCCCCATTTCACCTTGCAATACCTGATGCATATTCCGGGGCATCATCGATAGTTGCTGGACTTTTAGCTACAGCTTCAAAGGCTATGGGATTTGTTGCTTTATTACGAATTCTAGTTTTGATTTCAATGCCTGAACAAGGTGAAGCATTTTGGATGATTATTATTGCAATGATTTCTATAATTACAATGACTTGGGGGAATATTTCCGCTCTTTCAAGCTCAAATCCAAAAAGAATCCTTGCATATTCCAGTGTTGCTCATGCTGGATATATTTTGGCTACAATTTCAGCAATAGGTACGGGACTAGGAAATTTAGATTCATATTCTCTAATAATTACAGCAGTATTATTTCATCTTTCAGTTCTGGTAGTATTCAAACTCGGAGCATTCTTGGTCTTGAACATACTAGAACTTAGAAACCAAAGTCATAAACTTGAGGGTCTTAATGGACTTGCAAGAAAAGATCCAATACTTGCAGGGTCAATGTTCATTTTCTTACTATCTTTAGCTGGCGTACCACCATTCTCTGGTTTTCTCTCCAAACTCCTAATGATAAATGGAATACTAAATTCTACAATAGATACCGGAAGTATGTCGGCAACTGCAATCCAAGAATGGATTGTTAGTGTTGACTTGTTATTTTGGTTGGCCTTAGCAATTGTACTTAACAGCGCCTTATCTCTATTTTATTACTTAAGAATGGGTATGATTATGTTTTTTGAGGAGCCAGAAAATGATAAACCAGTCATTTATTCTATCTGGATTAAGATTTCAATAGTCATTTTAGCGATCATGACTGCATTATTTGGTATTGGGCCGATTAGCGAAACTCTTCTTGATTCCGTTACTAATTCAGCAAACGATTTCTTGGGTATAAATAGTTAATTTTAGGCTCAACTTCACATAGGGACTAGACTTCGGACCCGATATGGCACGTAGAGAAGAATCCATCGATCAAGAGTTGCTTGCTCAATTAGAGTCCGGTGGAGATAGAATTAGGGTGCCAATTCCGAACAGAAAGGTGAATGAGATGTTCGCTATTGCAGATCAAATTCTTGGCGGTAGAAGGGTAAGATCAATATGTGAAGATGGAGAGACAAGACTTTCCAGAATCCCGGGAAAAATGAGGAGAAGGCAATGGGTTAGAGAAGGAGATTTGATAGTTATTCAACCTTGGGAATTTCAAGATGAAAAAGCCAATGTATGCATGAGGTATACTAAGACCCAATCACTATATCTTTCTAGAAAGGGAGTTCTACCAGAAATAGTAGATTTATTTGGAATGACTAAAGATGACGATATAGAAAAATCAGAAGAAGAAAAATCCTACGAAGAACCCATTACCTCTGAAGATGAAATCCAAATACCCGATGAAGAAGACCAATCAGTAGAAGAAAAGAAACATCAATCCGAAAAGGAAGATGATATTGATTCATTTTTTGGGTGATTAATTGCCCAATGAAAATAATTGGGATTCTGATTATCCAGATTTAGATAAAATCCTAAAATCTGAAAAAAAATATGAGTGGATTTCAGAACCCAAATATAAGAAAATATTCCAAGAAATTGAACATTCTATACAAGGAGTGTTAGGAAAAGGACAGTTTGATTGGGTAGATAGGCGTGTTTTCGATCAGGTTTTTGATCGTTCAACACTTCTATCTCTACACAAACTAATGCAACAAGGTAACATTGAGACGATCGATTACCCCCTAGCTAGGGGTAAGGAAGCACATGTGTTCAAAGCTAGCTCAAAAGAAGGACCTTTAGCGATAAAAATATTCCATACCACTAATGCAGTCTTCAAAGGTCTAACAAAATATATCGACGGTGACCCAAGATTTTCTGGTTTATCAAGAAGACATAGAGAACTAGTAAATATATGGGTTCGAAAAGAATTTAGAAATCTGAAAAGAATGAGAAAATATGGAATAAGAGTGCCAGAACCAATTTCTAGCCTCAAAAATGTCCTCATTATGGAGTTTATTGGATCAAATGAAACTGCGAGCCCTAGGTTAAAGGATGTCAATATCGAAGATCCAATTAGTATTTTTGAAGAGATTCTCAAAATGACTGCAGTAAACTGGCAAATTTGTGATTTAGTCCATGCAGATTTAAGTGAATATAATATTCTTTGGAAAGATAATACTCCTTGGATAATTGATGTAGGGCAAGGAGTTACCAGTAGACATCCAAGCGCAAATGAATTTTTAGTCAGAGATGTTACTAGAATTACTAATTGGATAAATAAGCAAGGATTTGATTATTCCGTTGCAGATAGTATGGTAAAAGTACTAGATATTCCAGTAAAAAAAAGTGATTAATAATCTGGAGCATTAAAATTTGGTGACCACTCAGGTTGTAATATGGAGCATCTCAGCAGAGTTCCCAAAGATAGAATTGCAGTCATAATTGGTAAAGGTGGACAAACTAGGAAGATGATAGAAAATTCATGTGGAGGAAAATTATCAATTGATTCACAGACTGGTGATGTTTCTATAGAATGGGATAAAGAAGTGGACCCAATTAAGAAAATGAAAATTCCTGATGTAATTAATGCTATTGGTAGAGGATTAGCGCCCAAAAGAGCAATTCAATTAATTGAAGATGAAATGTTTCTTAGGATTTATGATATTAGAGAATGGGTAGGTAGGCAGCCCAAACAGACAAAAAGAATGAGAGGTAGATTAATTGGAACGAATGGTAGGATTAGAACACTAATTGAAGAATTTTCTAATTGTGAAATTGCAATCTATGGATCAACTGTAGTAGTAATTGGCGATAGTGAGGGCCTAGAGCTAGCTTCTCCTGCAATTGAAGGGATTCTAAGGGGTTCAGAGCACGGAACTGTACTATTCGGTTTAGAAAAAGATAGAAAACGCCAAAGACTCAAATCAAAAAATTTGGATACATTCCAAGAAAGAGGTAACCTTTCCACAGATTCCTTTGAAACAATGGTTCCAGGATTGTCTGAGGCTAGGAGAAAGCGCAGAAAAGAAGAGAGCATTCCACTACAATCCCAAAAGGAAAAGCAAGAAATTACAAATTTAGTAGAGGATGAGAGTATTTTATTCGGAGAAGAGTAAATTTGACCGTCAATAATAAGCCCTGCACTCCTCTCGCGGTATCATGAAGTACCCATTTGAGGACATGTATGATTTTGAGAGATGGTCAACAAATCTTCTAATTTTTATCAGTTTTTTATTCTTTTCAGGAATATTTCTCATATACGTAGATTTCGAAAACCCACTTTCTGATTTCTTATCCAATTATTTCTTGGACCAAATAATTAATGAAGGAACTAGTGGGACTGGAGATTCTGACTATAATTTAGTTAATACTTTTACATATGCCTTTGTATTAATGTTATTTGTTATATTTTTATCATCATGGTTACGTCAACTGAGTATAGACTCCAGTGAAGCAACAATCTTAGCGCTACTTCCATTTATTTCATGGGCAGTTTTTGGTCAGGTTTTAGAAGATGCGAATATGTTTAACTCTAGTATTTCTCCTTTCTTTGTAAGCCCTGGAGTTCACTTTCATACTGCAACATGGGTAATAATTGGGGGTTATGCAGGATTTTTATATCAGAGAAGTAATGATCAGACAAACCATTCATTTAATTCAATGTGTAGTCTCTTAATATTAATCCAATTCATTATTTTTTTCTCATCTATAAGCGAAAGTTCAGCTGTATTGGATTATCAAATACCCCTAGCTCCATTGGTAATTCTTGGTTCTATTTCCGTATTTCTACCACAGATTTTCGATAAATCTCTAGAAAATTTTACTCCTATACAAAAATCTGCATATCTCATAGGATTAGGAGGTACTGTAATTTTCTTAGGAGCTTTATCTGCATTTGTCCTTCACAATCCGGAAGATGAATTACTCTTATGGCCTCTGATAATTATTCCAATATCTGCATTGGTAGCTATTTTCATGTACATGTATGGAAAAGATGCTTCATTCGAATTAAACAAGAACGGACTAGTTGCAGGAGTATTGCCCAAGGGAATGACCGAAAACGAATATTTAGAGATTAAATCTCCCGATAAAGATTTGATTGAGAATCTCAGATGGAAAGCAGTTATGTCCTATCCAATAGTTTTTCTCGCAGTTTCAGGTCAAATTTTGGATGGACTAGCTACTTTTGTAGGATTAGAATACTTAGGCTATTCAGAAAAGCACGTCGTTTCGGAAAGAATAATTGATTGGTCAAGAGAAAATTTTGATACAGCTGCCGCATTTATATTGGTTAAAGTCGGTCTTGGTGGATTAATTTGGTGGTTCTATACTTTAGCTAATTTTGAATATAAACAACAACATCTAAGATTACTTGTAGGATTAGCAATGATGGTCGTAGGGCTTGCTCCAGGATTGAGAGATATTCTACGAATGGCTCTGGGTGTTTGAAAAATCACTTTTTACAATTATTAGCTAAATTTCATAGCCTTCTTCCACTTAATTGAAGAATTACTTGTTTCTCGCAAGTACGAGCGACATGGACAGATTGGTAACTACAATTGATAAAAATAGTTCAGAGTTCAGAGAACGTAGAGAAAAGAATATTTCACTTTCCGAAGAATTACGTTCAAAACTAGAAACAGTGAAAAAAGGAGGTGGTGGAAAATATGTGGAACGACATCTTTCAAGAGGTAAGTTACTACCAAGAGAAAGAATATCTAAAATTTGTGATCCGAATAGTCCATTTCTGGAATTATCTTCATTAGCAGCTAATGGAATGTATGATACAAAGGCGCATTCAGCGGGCTTGGTAACAGGAATTGGTATAGTCCATGGTAAGGAGTGTATGTTTGTAGCTAATGATGCTACAGTTAAGGGTGGGTCTTATTATCCAATGACTGTCAAAAAACATATTCGAGCTCAAGAAATAGCAGAAGAGAACAATCTTCCTTGTATTTATCTCGTAGATTCAGGTGGGGCTTTCCTTCCACTTCAAGATGAAGTATTTCCAGATAAGTTACATTTTGGAAGAATTTTCAGAAATCAAGCCATTCTTTCCAGTAAAGGCATACCTCAAGTTGCAGCAGTGCTGGGGTCATGTACAGCTGGTGGAGCATATATTCCAGCGATGTCTGATGAGTCAATAATTGTAAAAGGAAATGGTACTATATTCTTAGCAGGACCACCATTAGTTAAGGCTGCTACTGGCGAGGAAGTGTCTGCAAATGAGTTGGGTGGTGCGGAAGTTCATACTTCTGAATCCGGAGTTGCAGATCATTACGCCGAAAATGAGGAAGAAGCATTGAGGTTAGTAAGAAATGTTATCGAGAATCTAAATATTAAGCCTAAAAAAAGGTTAGATGTTACTGAGCCAGAAAATCCGAATCATGAGATAGATGATTTAATGGGAATTATTCCAACCGATAATCGAACTCCATATGATGTTAAGGAGATAATTTCTAGAATAGTAGACTCATCACGCTTCCACGAATTTAAACAACGATATGGTCAAACATTAGTTTGTGGCTTTGCTAGAATACATGGATATCCTGTAGGTATTGTAGCTAACAATGGCATCTTATTTTCAGAATCCTCATTGAAAGGGGCTCATTTCGTAGAATTATGCGGACAAAGAGGAATACCCATTATTTTCTTACAGAATATTGCCGGATTCATGGTAGGAAAGGAAGCAGAATCAGGAGGAATTGCTAAGGATGGAGCAAAATTAGTAACAGCAGTTTCATGTGTATCAGTACCTAAATTCACCGTCATAATTGGAGGTTCGCACGGAGCTGGAAACTATGGAATGTGTGGCAGGGCATATGATCCTAGATTCCTTTTCATGTGGCCCAATGCTAGAATCAGTGTAATGGGCGGTGAACAAGCAGCAAGTGTACTATCTAATGTTGGAAATGAAAATCCGGATGAAATTATCCTAGGACTTTGCATTTCTACGAGTCTTAATCACGAAATTCCAGATAGTAAATTTGGAGTATTTAGGATGTGAAAAAATGATGATGGATAAAATGCCAGAAACAAATATGTGTAGATTAGAGATTAATGGGCCTATTGCTAAGATAATTTTGACTAGAACAGAAGTATTCAATGCACTAAATACTCAATTAATATCTGAAATCATTGAATGCCTTGATTGGACTGCTAAACGTTCAGTAGGCGTGACAAAACAATTAACAGACTCAGAAAAAAATCCCTATCTTCGTGTACTAATTATGTCATCAGAAGGAAAGCATTTCTGCGCAGGGGCTGATATCAATATGATGAGAGAAGCAGGAAGTAAAAGTGAGGAAGAAAATAGAGAGGATTCTAAACGTCTCGATAGCCTATTTCATGGTCTTTGGTCACATCCATGTTTCACTATTGCATGTATCCAAGGAGTAGCCTTAGGTGGAGGGGCTGGATTAATTTCCTGTATAGATTATGTAATTGCCGAACCTTTAACCAAAATCGCTCTTTCAGAGGCAAAATTGGGTATTTCCGCTGCAGTAATTGGTCCGTATGTTTACAGAAGAATAGGTAGCGCACAATATAGGAGACTAGCAATGATGGCATCAAGAATAAATTCTGATGAAGCTCTAAGAATAGGATTCGTAGATAAGATAGTAGAATCAATACATGATTTTCCTACTGCTACTGATGAAATAGTTTCAGACATAATGACTTCAGGACCAATGTCAGTAACATCAGTAAAGAATACAACACTAACAATGGATAGATGGAATTCTGATGATAAATCACTTAGAGATTGGACTCTCGATTTAACAAGTAAAATGAGAGGATCCGATGAAGGACAGGAAGGTCTAACTTCATTTATTGAGGGCAGAAAACCGTCATGGATTATTGATGAGTAGAGGTAATTTAATGATACCTGATTGGATGCAAAATTCCCCTCATCCATTCACTAAAGTATTAATTGCCAATCGGGGAGAGATAGCGGTCAGAATAATTAAGGCTTCTAGAGAGGCTGGATTGAGAAGTATAGCAATTTTTTCTGATTTAGATAGATATTCCTTACATGTAGAGATTGCAGATGATTCATATAATATACCTGGAGAATCTTTAGAAGATACTTATCTTAATATTGAAGCAATAATTACAATTGCAAAAGAATCAGGTGCAGAAGCTATTCACCCAGGATATGGATTCCTATCAGAGAGAGCAGATTTTGCTGAAGCGGTACAAGAGGCGGGTCTAATATGGATTGGTCCACCTAGAGAGGCAATTGCGATAATGGGAGATAAGATTTCCGCTAGAAAATTGATGATTGATTCTGGAGTTCCAGTTATACCAGGAGAAGAGCTGGAGATTTCCGAAGATTCGGAACAACTTGGAAAATTAGCATCAGCAGCCGCAAAAATCGGATACCCACTACTATTGAAGGCTAGCGCTGGAGGTGGTGGGAAAGGAATGAGATCAAGACTGCTCTCTACAAAGGAGATTTCAAAAGATTATTGAAGAATCTCCTTCTCCTGCTCTAACTCCGAAAATACGTGAATTAATGGGAGATGCTGCGATTAAAGCTGCAAATTCGGTAGGATATGTTGGGGCAGGTACTGTAGAATTCCTACTGACCAGTAACGGACATTTTTACTTTCTAGAAATGAATACAAGATTACAGGTTGAACATCCTGTAACTGAACTTGTAACAGGTATTGATTTAGTACAAAAACAATTTGAAATTGCTTCTGGATTGCCAATTGAAGTTAGCCAAGAACAAATTCCCCTGTTTGGACATGCAATTGAGGCTAGAATTTATGCTGAAGATCCAGAAAGTGGATTCCTACCTTCTACCGGTAAGATTGAAACTTGGATAGCTCCAAATGGACCTGGAATAAGAGTAGATTCTGGAATTAGAGAGAAAGATAAAATCTCAATTGATTACGACCCAATGTTAGCAAAATTAATTGTTCACGGTCCAGACAGAAAATCTGCGATTAGGAGATTACAGTCAGCATTATCAAATTTTATAGTCTTAGGAGTACGTACAAATATTGGATTTATGCAAGATATTATTTCACAACATTCATTCTTGATTGGTGATATAGATACTGACTTTTTGAAAAACATTGAAACAATCGATTTTCCAAAATCGAAAATCGATGATAAAATCATTGCATCATTTGCATCTGCTTCTGATTACATAGGAGTCAATAAAATATCTTCTAAATTTTCAAATTTTGAAAATAACGAATTTAATCAATATTCTCAGGATCCCTTTCAAATTCTCGATAGAAATTTTCCTTAGGTGTAAATATGGACTGGACAGTAGAATCAAAAACGGATAGATATTCTTTCAACTTCAAAGATAATTCCGGAATACTACTTATCTCAGAGGCGAAAATAAATGGAGAAGTAACTACTAGTCCGGAAATTTCATTCTCCAAAGAAATTAAAAATCAAAGAATAAATATTGAAATAGATGGCATAAAGAAATTTTTTCATGTAGTTAAATCAGGAGATATCTGGTGGATTCATTATGAAGGAAAGGTGTATACAGTTAACTCCATGGATTCAGGAGCATCATCAACTGAGGAACAAGGTGGACTAACAGCTCCCATGCCAGGCACAATTCAGCAAATTTTAGTCAAAAAGGGACAAAAGGTTCGTACTGGACAAACACTAATGATTCTTGAGGCTATGAAAATGGAGCATAAGATTAAATCACCCACTTCAGGTGAAATTATTAATATCAATTACTCCTTAGGAGATAGAGTTGAAATGGGAGTAAATCTTATTGAGATTGAATAATTTTTTATTTTCAAGAATTAAAATTATATTCCCCTTCCTATTCCTAAATCCTTGAAATTCTTATTGCTATAAAAGAAACCTAAAACTGATGGAGATAAAACCATACTTGCTATTAGCGATAATGCGATCATAATGGCGCAGAATAGTCCAAATGTTGAGAAGAATCCCATCTCAGACTGATTAATCATCATAAAACCAGTCATATCTGATACTGCTGAACCAAAAAGTGCGAGTCCAGATGCTCCGCCTACTGTGCCTAAAGCTTGTATAGTACTTACTCCCGACTCCATCTCTTCTCTAAATCTTTCAATTACATGAATTACATAGTCTATCCCTACACCTAGTGAAATAGCCGCAATTGATACCGTTACCATATTTAGGCCATATCCAGCAATACCAATTAATGCATATAACCATATTAT
>LULO01000453.1_pt1 | contig 17300 bp, 30 predicted proteins | sample 728121 | NCBI WGS metagenome assembly LULO01 (sample SAMN03860287, study PRJNA289734) | marine metagenome | biome: seawater column; feature: ocean; material: water; isolation source: Red Sea water column Station 149 - depth 50m | place: Saudi Arabia: Red Sea | collected 2011-10-15 | depth 50 m | reverse complement strand
CGATGATACAATTGAGAGTCTTTATTACGCACAAATACACTCTTTTCCTCCAAATATGAAAAAGGATAAAGAGAAAAAAAGTTGGTTTAAACCAAAAAGAAAAGCAAAAAGTTGGTTAGTATCATAAAAGGAGTACAAAATGAAATATGGTAAAAAATCTGGATCAAAAAAGAAAGTAGCAAAAAAAACTAAACCTAAATCTAAAAAGAAATATTAATGTATAAATTTGGTAAAAGAAGCAAACAAAGATTAAAAGGTGTAGATCCTAGACTTGTTAATGTTTTAAATGAACTTATTAAAATAATGGATGTTACTATTATTGAAGGCTTGCGGAGTAAGGAGCGGCAACAGGAATTATTAGCACAAGGGAAAACGAAAACAAAGTATTCCAAACACATACAAGGAAAAGCTGTTGATCTCGCTCCTTACCCGATTAATTGGGATGATAGAGAAATGTTTCACTATATGGGTGGAATGTTAAGAGGTCTTGGTAAAGCAATGGGATTAAAAATTCGTTGGGGCGGCGATTGGGATAGTGATGGGGATATACACGATAATAATTTTGATGATTTAGTTCATGTAGAGATAAGGGATTAAAATGCCAAGAGTAACAAAAAAATCTAAAGCACAAGTAAATAAACAAATATGGGATAAAGCAAATAACTCTCATAGACAAAGATGGCAAACAGTTAGTCAAAAAGGATACGATCTTTACCTTAATGAACAACTAACTAAAGATGAGCAAACTATGTTAGAAGAATCTGGCATGCCAACATTTACTATAAATAGGATAACTCCTATTATAGAAATAATGAAATACTTTGTTACTGCTAATAATCCTAAATGGAAAGCTGTAGGAGCAACTGGTGATGATGCTGATGTAGCCCAAGTTCATTCAGATATAGCAGATTATTGCTGGTATCTATCTAATGGTAAATCTTTATACAGTCAAGTTGTTTTAGATTCGCTTACAAAAGGATTAGGTTTTTTTCTTATAGATATTGATAAAGATGCAGATAGAGGAATGGGCGAAGTTAGATTTAATAGAATTGATCCTTATGATGTATTTGTAGATCCTGCTAGTAGAGACTTTTTATTTAGAGATGCAACATTTATTCAAATAAGAAAAAATATATCTAGAGCAAGATTAATTAATATGTTGCCTCAATTTGAAACTAAAATAAAAAAAGTAACTAAAGGAAGTGATGTTGTTTCTTATTCTCAAAGAGATGCAGAGTTTACAGATAGTATACAACCTGAAGATTTAACATATGGTGTAAATATGGATGCTGAAGATGAGGATATACTTCCATATTATGAAACATATAGTAAGAAAAAATTTAAATACAGAAATGTTTATATAAAAGTTGAACCTACAGAAGCAGAACTTTTAATGTTAAAAGAACAAGTTCAAGATCAATTAGAAGCATATAAACAAGAGATAGAAGTCCAATTAATAGAAAAACAATTACAAATAGAACAACAGGTTCAATCGGGAGAAGTAATTCCAGAGAGAGGGAAATTAATGATAGAAAACTCTCAAAAGATGGCTGCTCAAGGTATTCAAGAAAGAGAAATGGAACTTATATCTCAAGCAAGAGAAGAAGCTACTATTATTAAAGAACAAGTAATGTCTGAAGCACAATTTTTACAATTTGAACAAGATAAAAATTTTAAGAAAAATATAGTTGATTCTGTAGAGTCCTTATATGTACACAGGAACACCTTATGCTATGAGTGCTGTAACTCCATTAATAGGTAAACAACAAGAAATAAATAAAGCACATCAAATAATGTTACATAATGCAAATCTTTCTTCTAATCTTAGATGGATGTACGAAGAAGGATCTGTACCTGAAGAGGAATGGGAAAAATATTCTTCAGCGCCAGGCGCATTACTAAAATACAGACAAGGATTTTCCCCTCCCACACCAATACAACCAGCACCTATTAACAATGCTTTTTTTACAGTTGTTCAACAAGGCAAAACAGATGCAGAGTACATTAGTGGTGTACCTTCTGCAATGATGGGATTTTCTCAAGATCAAGCAGAAACATATAGAGGATTACTTGCAAATGATGAATTTGGAACAAGAAGATTAAAAGCATGGATGAATAGTATTGCTGAACCAGCTTTAGAGCATGTAGGTCGTGTATTTAAAATGATGGCTCAGAAACATTATACAATAGAAAAAGTATTTAGGATTGTTCAACCTGAAGGCGGAGATCAAAAAGAAAAAGAAGTAAGAATTAATGTAAATCTATACAATGATTATGGAAAAGCAATAGGTAAATATAAAGATTATGCAACTGCAAGATTTGATGTAAGGATTATTGCTGGTGCAACTTTACCATTAAATAGATGGGCATTACTAGAAGAATACTTTAGATGGTATCAATCTGGATTAATTGATGATATTGCTATGTTATCAGAAACAGATATACGAAATAAAGAAAAGATTATTGAAAGAAAATCTATGCTTTCACAGGCACAAGGACAATTACAATCTGTACAAGAATTAGTAAAAGAAAGAGATGGTACAATAGAAACACTACAACGTCAATTAGTACAAGCAGGTATTAAGATGAAAGTAGGAGATGCTAACAACGAAATACGAAAAGATGTTCTCCAAACTGAAGAGAAGATGTGCGTGATAACGAGCAATCTTAGCACTTGCATTTTAGATTTTATAACTGCTAAATTAAAACAACCTTAAAATAGGAGAAAGTATGTCAGAACAAGTAGGTAACGCCAATAAGGCCCCCGAAAGTAAAAGCGTACAAGATGCTGTCATGGGAATGTCGTCTAATGATTTCTTTGAATCTTTAGATAATCAAGTCAATGGTGGCATATTAGAACCTTCACAACCAACCTCGGAACAAAGCGGTAACACGCAGACGAGCCCTAATGTAGAAGTTCAGAATGAAGTACCAGATAATAATTTGGATACTTTACAAAAAAGGTATAGTGATTCTAGTAGAGAAGCAAAAAGACTTAATTCTAAGTTAAAAGAATTAGAACCTTATATGCCTATACTAGATGCTATGCGAGAAGACCCTAATTTAATTTCTCATGTTAGAAATTACTTTGAGGGTGGAGGCCAGACCCCTGAAACATTGAATCAACAATTAAATCTAGATGAAGATTTTGTTTTCGATGCTGAAGAGGCTTTCGGCAAACCCGATTCTGATTCTGCAAAAGTATTAGGAGCAACGATTGATGGAGTAGTCCAGCGTCGTCTTTCTAATGTCTTACAAAGTCAAAAGCAAGAAAATGCAAAAATGGCTAAAGAGGCTCAATTCAAAGAAAAGATGAATATGTCTGAGGATGAATGGAGGAATTTTACTGAATTTGCAAAGTCTAAGTCTTTAGAACTTGAAGACATATATTACTTAATGAATCGTAAAAATAGGGATGTGCAGATAGCTGATAACGCTAGACAAGAGATTCATAATAAGATGAGAGAAGTTCAACAACAACCTGCTACACTTGCAACGCAAGGAAGCACACCAGTTGAAAAGTCATCTGATGATAGGGTTTTTGATACAATTTTAGGTTCTGGTAGTGAAATAGAAAAGGCTTTCAGTATCTAAAATAATATACTGTCAGCCGTAAACCAAAAGTGAGGCAATTATGGCTGATGTTTTCGGAATGGAAACATATGGAGCGTCTCCAGACGCTGGACACAGTGGAACATCTGTACCCGGCACAGGAGATCTCAGGCGGCGATATAACTTTGGGGATAGGATTTCTGAACTATCAATAGCGCAAGACCCTTTCTTCCGATTTGTATCACAAGTCGCAAAAAAACCTACGGATGATCCTCAGTTCAAATTTACTGAACAGAGACATTCGTATCACAAAAGATATGCATATGTTATGGGATTCGTTTCTAATGGATCTGATGAATTTGCAGATTCTGAATTAGATCAATCAAACGCAGGAGCGGCTGTATCAGCAGCTGGTCAATCAGTTGAACTTTACATGGCTTCAGACTATAAATCTGCTGGTAATATTACTAGTATTCATGGTCAATCAGCTACTAAAGTTGATGTTGGTGCAAGTGGAACAAGACCTACTTTTTTCCTACCTGGTCAAGTAGTTAAGATTCCAATAGCTTCAACAACTGATGGTGTTGCAGACGGTTATCATTTAATGAAAGTTGATAGTGTTACTGATGGTCTTACTAAAGATAGTAAAGAATGCGTAAAACTTTCTGGTAAGATTGTTAAGTTTGATAGTGCAGGTAATGAACTTGCTTCTTTCTTAACTAATAATTTTACGCCTGGTGCTACTGATGCGACTGCAGATAGAGACGCTGGTGGTGAATTAGTATACAATCAAAATATAGCAACTGGACTTGAACCAATTAGATCTTACGTTGTAGGAACTGCTCATTCTCAAGGATCTGGATACCCAGAATCTTGGAAAGATCAACCTTACTCAAGTGCTGTAGGATTAACTCAGATCTTTAAAACTGCAATGGCAATGGATAATACTACAAGAGCAACTGTTCTTAAGTATGAACCTAACGAATTTGCAAGAATTTGGAGAACAAAGTTAATCGAGCATAAGTATGACATTGAAACAGCTTTGTTATTTGGTTCTCAAGCAGAAGTAGATGGTGTTCAATATACAGAAGGTGCAATCAGTTTTGTTACTAATTATGGTAACATTTTTGATGGTTCTGGTATTGGTGGAACTGGTACAAAGTCTCAGGATGACTTTCTTGATGATATGTCTCAATTCTTAGATCCTCGTTATAACAATGCAAATGCTACATTATTTATGTGTTCAACTGATACTTACAATTGGATGCATAAACTAAGTGGATATTTTTCAGCTAATGTTCAGAAAGTTGCTGGTGTAAGTGACGGAGCTGGAAGAGCTGATTTCCAAATTGCAGGTCGTAAGGGTGTCTATGGATTAGATGTTACACAAGTTTACACTCCTTATGGTGTTATGAATCTTGTTCGTAATGTTCATCTTGATGGATCTCCAGTTAAAATACTTGCTATGAATATGGCTCAATGTGCATACCGACCATTGGTAGGTAATGGATTGAATCGTGATACTGCAGTATACGTTGGAGTTCAAACTCTTGAGAATAGTGGTGTTGACCGTAGGGTTGATTTAATTCAAACTGAAGCCGGTATGGAGTTTCGGATGCCCGAAGCACATGCTGTCTGGAAATAGGGGGTAAATAATGTTAAAAAATCCTTTATATGGTTTAAACTCATACGATAACTCTGCATTAATCCAAAGTCTTTCAGGGAAAACACCTTTATTGCTTTCCGCTGATACGACATTAGCTGTAGCTAATCATAGTTTGCAAGTAGGCAAATATATTGAAATAGCTGCTGATGCAAAGACTCTAACATTACCAGCGGTAGTTGTTGGAGCATCTTTCATTATAGTAAATACAGCTAATGATGGTGAATCTCTTTTAACAATATCTCCTAATGCTAGTGATAAGTTTTTAGTTGATATTGCTGGAGCAGCTGGAACAGACGATAAGGATATTATCCTTGCAAAAGCAACTCAAAAACAACATGACTTTGTTCATTTGATTGGATTGAGTGCTGACGGATGGTTAATTCATAACGTAGCTGGAGTTTGGTCAGACGAAGCATAAGTAAACAATATATGGGGGAGTTTCGGCTCCCCTGTATATAAAAGTAAAATATGGCAACAACAACAATAGCAAGTGAAATACAAGGAATAACTGGAGTTACTACAGCGGATGCTAATTTTATAGTATCTGCACAAAAATTTATAGTAGCAAATGTTCCAAAAAATTTATTATTATTTGCCCAAAATCAATCTTCTACATTCACTGGTGGATCTGGCGTAGCAGTAGATATAGATACAATTACAGAAGTTCAAAGAAATGGATATTCTTGTAAGCAAATTCCAATATCAGAATCTAAGTGGGCAGCAGATTCTAGTAGTTTAAAAAAAGCTACAAGTACACATCCTGTTTGGTGGAATGATAATGCAGTAATAAAGATACTACCTGAACCGGCAGGATCAGAAGATGGATATTATTACTTTATAGATCATACAAAAATAGATGATGATTCAGATTTAAGAAATGTAGTAATTAATTATGCTTGTTTTAAAGAATTTGCAAAATTAATGATGAGAGATGAATTGCAAGGTAAGTATGAACAATACTCTACATTTTTTAAAGATTCTACTTGTGATTTAACTTTAAATAGTACAACTGTAGCTCACGATGCAAATGCAAGTATTGTAGTGGGATTAGAAGTTTCTAATGATAATATCCCTGCGGGAACATATGTTCAAATAATAAATAATAGTACATCTTTTGAATTATCTAATGCAGCTACTTCAGCAGCTACAAATACAACTTTAACATTTTCTACGGAAGGATTTGGTACAGAACATTGGATAGAAACAGAAGAAGATAGTGAAATGTTGATGGCAAGAATACAAACAATACAAGCACAAATAGGCGAAAGAACACATTTTGGTCAATTGTCTCAACAACATTATAATTTAGCATTAGCTGAAATAAAGTCTTATATAGAAAACAACCCTAAAACATTAGCAACAGCTATGGCAATGCAAGGAGCTAGATAGTGACAGTATTAGAATTAATGGAAAGAACAGGAATGAGAGAAGAAACTCTTGCAATAGCATACATAAAAGATGCAATACATCTTATCCAAAGTAATACAAAAGAAAAATTAGATGTAAATAAACAAGATATAATAGATGCACATGATTCAAATGATAATGTGTATATACTACCTAGAGATCTAATAGCAATAGAAAGTGTTAGCGTGTTAGATACTAGTGATAGTAAATATAAAAAAATTAAAAGATTATCAAACCAACCACATTACATAGTTGAGGACACATCTCCATGAGTAGTTATGTAGATAAAGATTATTTTTATTATTTAAGAGGAAGAGAACTTCTTCTATATAAGTTATTAGGAAGTAGAAATTCAGATAGGATTACTCAAAGTGGAGTATTGCAATCTTATGATAATGAACTTGTATATCCAGATGAAGATATAGCAAATGGATTACGAGTAGAATATACTAGGATAAATGAACCTTTTATTGCAGAATCATTAGAAACAACATTAGCATATGCTAGTGGAACTAATATTAGTTTTAGTGCATCTGCTATAATATCAACAACTAGCAACTTTTGGGTAAATAATGGTTTTCAAAGTGGAGATAAGATAAGAGTAAAAGGATCTTCTAGCAATGATGGTGATTATACTATTTCTGGAATTATTGGAAGTAGCAATGAACAAGCTTCTACATCTGAAGGTTTTACAACAGAATCAGCAAGTCAAAGAATAACAGTTAATCAAATACCTAAAGAAGTAGCAAGTCCAGATTCTACATCTCATATAAATTTAAATAAAATGTTATCATTAGCAGTTGTAGATTATTGTAAAGCTATGATAGCAGAAAGAAATGGTGAAATAGATAAAAAAGAATATTTTATGAAAGAATTTTATGGTAAATTAGCAGACAACGAAAGCAATAAAAGGATAATTTCTGTTGCATCTCCTATATCTGCTTTTGCTGTAAAATAGTTTAGTAATGCCTTAGTGGCGGTGGGGGTGGATAATATATAGGTAAAGTTATGGCAGATAACTTAAGAAAGTATACGACACAAGAAGTGTTAAATAAAGTGTATACCGATTCTTCAGGTGACACAATAGGACTCCAAGCACAAACATCAAAAGAAACATTAAATGCAGTATTAAATACTTCTACTAATAGTTTAAATGTATCTTTATCTGGTAGCAATACTATCTCAGGTGATGTTACCATTACAGGCGATTTAACTGTACAAGGTGGAGGTAGTTTAGCCTTTGATGAGATTATTCAAGGAACTCTTAGTGCTACCAGTGCTAATATCGGTGATACTGTGGATTCGCCTACAAGTGCTTTAACAAATTACGATAATGTTTTAAACGTTGTAAATTCAAGTAGCACATCAAAAACTGCATCAATAAACATTCAAGGTAACAAAAGTAGTGCAAACGAAACATTTGCAGAACTTACTTTTTCTAATGTTTCCTCAGCAGAAACTTATAACAGAGTTGCAACAATAAGGTCTAAAAGGCAAGGTAATGATAACAGCGGAAGTTTAGTTTTTTCTACTGCTTTAAACTCTACATTAACAGATCAAGTAACTATAACGAATTCTGGAAATGTTGGTATTGGTGGAGATGCTGTTACAAAATCTGGTACATTTGGAGATGCTACCACGCTTGGTATTGTAGGTACAGATGGTTCTGGCAATGGCCCAAGTATTCAAGTTGCCGTAGATACCACAGCAGATGCCAGACCTATGTCATTAGTATTTTTTAATAAAAATAATGCAGATACAAGTGGAGCAACTGTAAAACATATTGCGGCTATAAGGTCGTTTACTTCGACTTCTGACTCTAATGCAGATGATGATTCTGGTGGTGATTTAAGATTTTACACAAAACCCGAATCTGGTAATTATGATGAACGCATGAGAATAGATGGTTCTGGTAATGTAGGTATTGGAGCAAGTCCTCAAACTGCTCTTTCTCCAAACTTAACCATTGAAGGTGCTTCACCAGCTTTAATATTAAGAGACAGTAATTCTTTAGCGAATAATTTTTATACAATTTATTCTTCTAATGGGGATATAGAACATTATTTTGACCATGAAAAAAGCGTATCATTTGCAACAACTACAGATTACTTTGGTAGTGGTGAAGCTACAAGATTTAAACTTGATGACAACTCCAGAATTTCACTATCTAATAATGGTGGTGGTAGTAATAATACAACTTTTGGATATTTAGCTCTTAATAGTGCTACTTCAAATGTAGCTAGTAATGTAGCAATAGGGCATGAAACACTAAAGGCTATGGATGGAACAGAAACAGGAAATATCGCTTTAGGTTATCAAGCAATGCTTTCTGTTGATGAAAATGTGAATAGTGGAGGTGGTACTAATTCTGCTGATTTTAATATAGCTATAGGCTATCAAGCATTAACAGGTGGCCAATTTACAGATGGCAATGATTCTAATAATAAAAGTTTAACAGGCAATATTGCGATTGGAGCAAACGCTTTAAATTCAACAGGAACTAATCCTGTTACTGGTGCGGTTGCGATAGGGCAGTCATCTTTGACTGCTATGACATCTGGAGCTGGTAATACGGCAGTAGGATATATTAGTGGAGCGGCTCTAACTACAGGAGGCTATAATACTTTTATAGGAGATAGGTCTGGAGATGCAACTGATGATGGAAATTATAATGTTGCTCTTGGTTATTCATCCTTATCTGGTAATTGTGGAAATTCCAATACAGCTTTAGGAATGAACTCTTTAGCGGTTACCACAGCCTCATCAAATACAGCAGTTGGATATTATGCTGGTAATCAAATTAGCTCTGGTGATAATAATGTGGCGATTGGACATTTATCTATAGGTTCTGGAACTACTACAGGAAGTAATAATGTTGGTGTAGGAAGGCAAACTCTTCAAGACCTTACGAGTGGAACAGACAATTCAGCATTAGGACATCAAGCTGGTGCAAATATGATAACAGGAAGCAATAATGTAGCAATTAGTAGAAATGCTCTTTTAGGAGGAACTGCTTGTTCAGATGTTGTTGCTATTGGTGCTTATTCTATAGATGCTGTAACAACAAACACAGATGTAAATGGTACTGTAGCGATAGGAAGAGATTCACTTGGAGCATTGACTTCTGGCCCAGAAAATGTAGCAATAGGCTACCAGTCTGCTGATGCTATAACTACTGGAGGCTATAATACAGCAATAGGACATGGAACTTTATCTGCTTTGGTGGGTGGTAATTTTAATACAGCACTTGGTAGAAATGCTTTAGCTTCTGTTGGAAATAATGAAACAAGCAACGTTGCTCTTGGTGTTAATGCTATGGTTAACTGTGATGAGGGAAGTGGATCTGGTAATCAAATAGACCAAAATATTGCTATTGGTGTTGATTGTTTAGTTGGTGCAGACTTTGGAAGTACAGGAAGCAGAGTTTTAGTTGGTAATATAGCGATTGGTGGAGATGCTCTAAATAGCACAGGAACTAATTCACAAACAGGTACTGTCGCTATTGGTTTTGGTTCTTTAACAGCATTGACATCTGGAGCTTCTAATGTAGCAGTTGGGTATCAAACTTTAGATGCTTGTACAACAGGAGCAACAAATACAGCCATAGGAACAGGTGCTTTAAGTAGCACAGATGACGGGGTAGGTAATGTTGCTATTGGAGCTTGGGCAATGAATACGGGCAATGCTGGAAATTACAATATTGCAGTAGGAGAACAAGCCCTAACTGATATAGCTGGAGGAAACAACATAGGAATTGGATTTCAGTCAATATTTGATTTAGTCAATGGAGCAAATAATGTTGCTATTGGTCATCAAGCATTAAAAACTGCGAATGGAGTAGAATTACAAAACATTGCTATTGGTTCTTATGCAATGTTGTCTGTAGATGAAGGAGCTTCACAAAATGCTGATAATAATATTGCTATTGGCTATTCAGCTTTAACTGGAGGTGCAGTTTCTGGTGGAGACCTTAGTGACAATATTGCTATAGGAAGAGAAGCGATAAATAGCACAGGAACTAATCCACAGTCAGGAACAGTAGCGATTGGTTCTTTTGCACTTACAGCATTGACTTCTGGTACTGGTAATACAGCAGTAGGTTTTGAAAGTTTAAAAACTGAAAATGATGGTTCAAGAAATACAGCAGTTGGACATAAAGCTTTAACCACATTAAATACTTCTGCTGGAAATGGTGAAACAACAGCAGTAGGTTTTGAAGCTGGAGCAGATGTCTCAACAGGAACAGCAAACACTTTTGTGGGAAGTAGGGCTGGAAATCAAGGTACAAACGATATTACTACAGGCTCTAATAATACCATGATTGGTAAAGAGGCAAGAGGTAGCGCAGATAGTGCATCCAATCAAACTGTCATAGGTGCAAGTGCTGTAGGACAAGCAGATAATTCAGTAACACTTGGTAATGCAGATGTAACTGATGTTTATATGGCACAAGATAGTGGTGCTACAGTTCATGCAAGGCACATGAACTTAATTGATTCAGCAGACGATGCAAGTGGTGGCTTTTTTAATTTAAAAAACGATAGAGCAAACCCAGCAGATAATGATGAAGCTGGAAGAATCTATATGTATGCTGATGATGATGGTGGAAATCAAACAGAAGCAGTTTTAATGATTGGAAGATTGACTGATGTAGCTAATGGTAGCGAGGATTCTGATCTAAGAATGTACACTATGTTAAATGGTACACAGAAAGAAACATTAACATTGAGTTCTGGAGTTGTAAACTTACCTCAAGGGCAGTTGAAATTCCCAGCTACTCAAAATGCAAGTGCAGATGCAAATACTCTGGATGACTACGAAGAAGGTACATTTACCCCCACGCTTACAACTAATGCAACAGATTTTACTTCAGTTACTTATGATTCTGCAACAAGTGGCAGATATACAAAAGTAGGAAACCTTGTTCATGTTCAAGGATTTATTAAAACTGATGCTATCAATATAGGATCTGCAAGTGGAGATGTTTCTATTGGTGGATTGCCATTTACTGCTATTACAAGTAGCACACCAACACAGAAAAATCATGCTACAATAAATATTTCACTTGCAAATGGGTGGGCTGGAGAAAACCCATCTCATGGATTGTTAATTGGTGGTGGTACAATTATACAGCTTTATTATGCAGATTATAATGTAGATGCTAATAGTATTGCAGTTTCAGATGTTACTGGTGGAACTGTTGCAGACAAAAATCAGTTGTATTTTGCTGGTACATATTTAGTTTAATTGGATAATTAAAAAGGAAAAATAATATGGCTTTATCAAAAGTAGAAAAAGATGATTACGAAGTAAGAAGTGAGTACAAGCATATAAATGTACGTACTAAAACATCTATTATGGAAGATGGTGCAGAAATCTCTTACAAGTATCATAGAAAAGTATTAACACCAGATATGGATGTATCTGGAGAATCAGCAGAAATACAAGCTTTAGCTGGTGCTTTATGGACAGATGAAGTGAAATCAGCATGGGCAGATAAACAAGCTGAAGAAGTTTAACAAACAAGGAGTCTAACATGGCTAAAAAAGAAAAAGAAAAGCCAGTCTTGACCTTAGATGATAAAGAATATATCATTGAGGATATGACTGATGAGCAAAAACTAATGGTAAATCATCTTAATGATATACAGAATAAGCAGAGAACAAATCAATTTGTTGCTGAGCAATTATCAGTTGGACATAATGCATTTGTTAATATGCTTAAAGAATCTTTATCTAAAGAAGAGGAATCAGAGGATAAATAAATGCTGATAAGGAAAAGTTCTCAGGGTCACGATCTAAAGTTATATAGAAATACAACTCCTAGTTCTACTCGTACAAAGAAATACCCAGATGGTACAACAGAGACCCTGACTTATCCTTCTAGATATAAATACTTTTTAACATTTAATGGTGAAATTATAAAAAGAAGTGATAGTTGGGATACAATTGAACAAGCTTATGTTGATAAATGCGATAATGAGCATGGTGGTGGTACAGGAAGAATGTTAATAGGTAAGCACGAATTAGTTAATAACGTTATAAAAGAAATATGAAAAATCCTTTAGCAACATTAGTATCATGGCAATATAGAACTGGACAGTTAGACGGATGGACTGCTTATCACTTAGCCGCTGGAGCTTTCTTATGCAAGATATTTCAATGGTTAAGCTGGACAGATTTTTGGTGCGTAATGGGTGTGTTTATTATAGGTGTATTGTGGGAAGTATTTGAGTGGGTTATTGAAGGTGACGAAGAAACTTATGGAAGTAAAAAAGCATGGGCATACAATACTATGGCTGATATTGTTGTTGAGACAGGAATTGCATGGTGGATGGTGCTATGAATAAAGTAATTAAAACATTAAAAAACGGAGATTTTAAAGTTGTTAGTACGAGTTATGACATTCCTGTTAATTATGTCAGGGATACCAAGTTGCAGTCAAGGGTGGATAGTAGGAAACATTCCTCTAACACCACAAGATACACTTACAAACACAGTATTTACCGAAATAGTTGATACTGATAGCATTACACATTGGTATCATGGTCGTTTGTCTAGTTATTCTAATTGGTGTTATCTACACAATGATTGGGAAAAAGTCGAGGTAAAGTGAGTGCAAAGCCAGATACCGCTAGAAGTTACAGGACTACTATTCTTGACGATAACGCCATTGTTAGCATTAACCTTAAATGGTTGGGTCAGATTGGAGTTCTTATCGCAATGTTGGTATATGGTTATTGGCAAATTGAAACAAGGATTGCAAATCTTGAAAATAAAATGGATGATATTTAGTTGTATCTCTTAGCAATAAATCAGCAAAACAACAAGAAACATTAGAAAATTTAAAAGTAGAAAATAAGGGTCAAAGCGAAACACTAGAAAATATGGAAGGAATGATAATTAAATTAATAGGGAGATGGAATACTTCAGATGATAAATTAGATCGTAAGTTTGATGCATTGACAAAAGAAATAAATGATTTAGATAATCAAGTATCTAGAATAGATGGATCTCTTAGCAGGATAAATGGTAAGCACTAATGCACACATTAATGGATATATATAACAATCAATATCAAAAGAAAGATCCAAATTCTTTAGTTGTAGAAGTACCTCAAATAGATTCTTTATTAAAACATCTAGATTTATTATATTCAATCGTATTGAAAAAACAAATGGAACAAGAACAGATGCAAAATACAATATCATATTTTAGTGCAGGTCAAGGATCTAAATCACAAGCAGATAGTGTAAACTAATGGATAGTTTAAAGGTAACAGGATTAAGTACAAGTTTAGGAATTGTTTATTGGACAGATTTATTATCTGGTGTGCTTATGTGGATAATGTTTGCAGTACAAATTTACTATTTATATTTAAAAACAAAGAAAATAAAGGAGAGCTAATATGTTAGCAAAACTAATAGCAGACGACTTATTGTCAGATGAAAATGGGGCAGAGATAATTGCTGAAATTAATAAAGCAGTTGATATACCTATCATTTCAGAGAATACAGAACAAAAAATACTTGAGGCACTTTGGAAAGTTATTAAAAGTGTGTTACTTAAGAAAATTGGTGTATAATGGCAACAGCTAAAAAAGAAAAAGTTGTTGTTAAAAAACAACCTAAAAAATCTTGCGAATGTGAAAAGCATATAGAATTTATATATGAAGAATTAGAAACATTAAGAGATAAGTTAGAAAAAGTATTAATAAGGATGGGATTATGAAAAAGAAAATTAAAAAAATGATGTCATCAGCTAAGTGTAGATTGCAAGGAAAGTCTTATGATGCAGCTGCTGATAAATGTATTGGAAAAGCAAAGAAGAAAAAACAATCAAAAGAAGCTTCTATGTCTCCAGAAGAGTTTACAAGGTACAGATTAAATAGAATGAAAAAAGGAACTCTTTCTACAAAACCAAAGGGAATGTAATGTCTAAAGGTAAGATGCCAGCAAGAAATAAAAAGAACTTTCGTTCTACTAAATCTGGAGCAGGAATGACCAGAGCTGGTGTAGCAGCTTATAGAAGAATGAATCCCGGTTCTAAACTAAAAACAGCAGTTACAGGAAAAGTAAAGCCTGGTAGTAAGTCTGCTAAAAGAAGAAAGTCGTATTGTAGTAGATCTGCAGGTCAAATGAGGATGCATGGTATTAATTGCTCAAAGACTCCAGATAAAAGAATATGTGCGGCTAGAAGAAGATGGAGGTGTTAAATGGCCAAGAAAGATGCTTGTTATCATAAAGTAAAAGCAAGATATAAGGTATGGCCTTCTGCTTATGCTTCAGGGGCTCTTGTTAAATGTAGAAAAGTAGGAGCTGCTAATTGGGGTAATTCAAGTAAGAAAAGGAAAAAGTCATGAATAAAAGTGTAAGAGCGCCTAAAGGTTATCATTGGATGAAATCTGGTAAAGGTGTAAAACTTATGAAGAATCCTAGAGGTGGATATAAAGCACATAAAGGTGCTAGCCTAACTGCTTCTTTTAAAGTGCAGATGGCTCCACATTCTAAAAAGAAATAATGGCAAAAGAAGGTCTAAAGAAATGGTTCTCAAGGAATCAAGGTAAAGGATGGGTAGACTGTAAAACTGGTAAACCTTGCGGTAGACGTAAAGGTGAGAAGAGAAAAGGATACCCTGCTTGTAGACCTACAATGGCTCAATGTACTTCTGCTATGAAAAAGAAAACTAGTAGCAAAAGGATAAGTTGGAAATAATGGCTGACGTATTTGGATTATCTGATGTGGCATCTCCAGACACAGGCAGAGGAGGATCAACAAATCTTAAAACTGGAGGAATGAGAAGGAAATACAATATGAAACATAAAGGTAAAATGAAAAAATGCCCTGCAGGAAAAATGTATGATATGAAACTTAAAAAATGTGTAACTAGAAAAGGTGATCTTAATAAAGATGGTAAAATGTCTAGTTATGAAAGCAAACGATCTGCAGCTATTCAAAAATCAATGAAAAGGGGTATGTAATGCCAAGTAAAGCAAAATGCAAAATGATGGTAGGGCCTGGCAAGAAATATAAAACTATGTCTGAGTGTATGAGTTATGGTGGTAAAAAGATGGGTAAAACTCAGAAACCTATGGCATCTGCAAAAGCAGAACAAGATATGGTTGGAACTGCTATGGCTAAATCTAAAAATGTTAGAATGAAAAATCGTATTAAAAAGAATTTAAGTAGAAGTAGTTATTAGTGGGTAAGAAAATAAGTGTAGACCTATTTAGTAATGACATTGGTTTTGGTGACACAGTTAGTCGTGCAATCAAAACAGTAACTAGAGGAAAAATAAAGGAGTGCGGAGGATGCAAGAAAAGACGAGATATATTGAACAGGATGATTCCGTACAGGAACGCTACGAATCGGGGGTAAGAAATGGTGGTGCTATATCTGGATCTGAAGGTGGACTTAGATTAGATATATTTGACCATGATGTAAACTCTGAAGTAGACTTTACGGAAGACGATTGTTCTTTATGTGAACTTCCAGAACACGCTCAAAATCTTATTATAGAAGATATAGAGTACGAACAAAATGCCTAAACAAACTTACAAAATAGAAAGTTTTCATGGTGGTTTAAATAGTAATGCAGACCCTAGAGATATAAAAGACGATGAGGCATCTAAATTACAAAATGTTAAAATATCTAAATTAGGAAGATTAAAAACATCTGGATTATTTGTAACTAAATCATTAGGATCAGCTACGACTATATTAAATAATCGTGGTTTATTTTCTTATAAGTCTGATAGGAAATTAGATGGAACTCTTTCTAATGAAACATTTTTAGCATTATATGATGATAATGATAGTGCAATAGATATATCAGATAGCGATGGATTTGATGATAGTACAATTACAACATTTGATAGTGATCTTCCTGTTTTTTATGTAGGCGATGGTAATTTAAGAGTTGGAGATGGAGAGTTTGATAATGCTGTTAATAATAAATTTTTTGGTTATATAGAAGAAGATAGATTTGATGGTTTAAATGCAGATTCAGGTTCAATTGGATTTGCTCAATCTAATCAAGCGATATTAAAACCAACGTTAGGACATTGTTTAATGTCTACACCAACTGCTGGATCTGATACTAATGGAGTTAATTCTAGTGCATCTGAATATATAGGTAATGTAGCTGAAGGAGCGGGTGGAGATGTTGTAGATGTTGCTTCAGTTAATTTAAGAGTAGGATTTCAATATAATAGTTATAGAGGTGGTAACGCAGCTTATTATAATAGTATAACTGGAGCTGCTAAAGAAGACGATGATGGAAGCGGTGGTATATCAGTATATCCTTTATTTGGAGATAATAATATATTTATAAATGGAGAAAGTAATACAAATGATACTGAAACTAATGAAGATGTATTCTTAGTAAAAGATGTACCAATCCCAACAGGGAGTTCACTTGAATTATTAAGTGGTAATAAAGTTGTATTACAAAATACAGATGTACTAAAAATAGATTGTGGAACATCAGCAAAGATTGATGCTACACTTTCAATAATGGAAATAACATAAGATTAAATAGGAGAACATAGATGCCCTTTATAGGACCAAAACCGGCAGATACAGTACTTGATAGTACTTTAATTGCAGATGGAAGTATTACTTCAGCAAAAATTGCAGATGGTACAATTGTTAATGCTGATTTAAATAGTTCTGCAG
>LULO01000961.1_pt1 | contig 17352 bp, 11 predicted proteins | sample 728121 | NCBI WGS metagenome assembly LULO01 (sample SAMN03860287, study PRJNA289734) | marine metagenome | biome: seawater column; feature: ocean; material: water; isolation source: Red Sea water column Station 149 - depth 50m | place: Saudi Arabia: Red Sea | collected 2011-10-15 | depth 50 m | reverse complement strand
CCTATATATAGGCTTGTACTTAGGCATTCTTTTTATAACTTGTACAAACTCTAACTTTCTTTCTCTAGCGCTAATTAAATCGTTTGGATGAGGGTCTAAAAAAGGAGCTAAGGGCGCATAAAACCAAGCTGGATAGTATTTAGATTGAGGAAAATAAGAAACACCATTTCCGTCAAAAATTTCTAGCGTTGCTTTAGCTTTTTTTACATTTATAGAACAAGGCTCTCCACCTCCCCACACTTTTCCTTTATCTTTACTTTCTTCATTTAATTTTTTTGCGTTACCATATAGCTCATGGGTCCAGTATAAAACATCTCCCATTTTATTTATATTGGTTATTTTGTGTTCAAATTCCCAATCAAAAAAGTAACTTTGTTCATTAGCTGTATCTCTAAATACTACCGAAACAGCGTCTGTTTGTAAATCATATTCTAATATGTGAGCCAAATAAGCGTTCTCATTTGTGTCTGCTACTTTACTAGCAACAAAATAGTATATTTTATCTTGTTGTGTATCTTCATAAGCACCTATGCAATTATAATTAACCAATGCATCATAATCATCTCCGTAATCAGGAACATTATAAGTACCTGCCTTTTGAAGAAATAAAGAAAATTCCCCACCTCCAGCGGACACATCATAGTCATAATTATTAATAGCAATATCTGGGGATTGATAATTGTTAGATAATTGTGCGGTTGAAACAGTTGTGTTTGTTCCTGGAGTACCTAAAGGTACAGGAGCAAAAGTTCCAGGAGCTAAATAAGCGTAAAAAAACCCTTCCTCTCCTTCTATATTGTCTCTTTTAAATTTTACAATAGGGTAGTTGCTACCCCCATAACCATTACCACCCCAACTAAAAGTATGTATTGAGTTGTTTACATCAAAATCTTCTATTTCCCATAAATCTGTAGCAGCATTATATGTCACAAGATTTTCTTGTACAGCAACAGAGTTTTCCCAAAATGTTATATTATATTATTTTCTACAGCCTCCGAGTATAAAAAAAACGAAACCTCAACAGAAAAATTAGTTAGTAAATCTGCTTTATAATTATTTACAAAATCTACCCACATTTTAGCTCTACCCCACCTAGTAGAGCCGTTTCCTGTTACAGGATACATTTTCTCTCCGTTGTTCGTTTCTGCATAAGGTGCTCCTCCAGCTGTGTAATAAGTGTCAGGTATATTATTACCGTTTGCATCTGTGTGAGCAAGGTCAGCTGTGTCTTCGTAAATAGTATCTGAAAAAACAATCCAAAGCGTAACAGTGTCATTAATTCCTAAACCTGGAGCAAACCATAATTCTTGACTAGCTGACTGACTTAGATTAGGAAAAATATAATTTGTATCAGGTATTTTGTTACCTTTTACATTTTCTATTACACCAACTTGATTAGATTCTGAGCTTATATTACGAACATTAAGAGCGTGTCTATAGTCTCCTTGAGCCATTAACCTTTCGCTAGTGTCTCGGTCTAAACCACCTGTAAAACTTTTCTTAATTTGCTTAGCCATCTTCTAAAATTTAGGAGACTGTTTAAACGCCTTTCTAGTTGTTTGTAAAGCCTCATCTTTGTTAAATGATTGCATTCTAGCTCTAGCTAATCTTTTTTGATTATAATATTCTCTTTTAGCTAGCTGCTTTTCATTCATGTTAATTCCTCTTTTTCTATAAATAGATTTCCAATATATATAAGAGCGTAAAGCTTCTTCTGCAAATACATGAACTCTTATATCCTCACCAGTAAGTCCAGTAGAACCATCTGATATATATTCTAATATTATAGTAGAAACACCTAAGTCAGAAAACTCTATAGTTCCTGCATCAAAATTTACTCTATAATAACCATTAGAATTATTTCCTCCACCTTGACCATATCTACCCCACAAACCATCATTGTATGCGTTATAATGAAATACAGGAGGGTCTGTAGTGTCATCAGAAGAGCTGTCTGTTGAAACAGAACCTGGAACTAAATTTATATCTCTTTTATAACCTAGGTATTGTATTTTGCCATCTGAATCAGGCGCTCCTATTCTTACGTATTTAACATAATCAGAAGGTAGTGTAACTGTATTTTTTGAGTCTAAAGAAAGTTCTGTAGCTTTTATTTGTCTTACTGTGTCAAAATTTAATTCTTTTAAACCCTTTAATCCAAGATTAAAATATCTTAAATATTCATGTTCGCTTGACTTACCTTCTTCTACAAGAAGACTTTGTATTACTTCATCTAATGTTATAACTTGAGCTTCTGTCATTTTATCCTATATTATCATTTACTAAATCTTCTTTAGCTTTTTTCATTAAACCAAACAGATTTACTGTGTTAACTATTATTTCTTTTTCAAAATCAGCTGGAACAGGATACTCGTCATTAGGCCCAATGCTTCTAGAAGAAGCTATATAATGAACCTCTAAGCTAGTAGTTAATTGATTGTTTTTATAAATAAAAATTCTATTTGCCTCTACATAATAAAATTCTCTACCACTCATAACAGCAGATTTGTGAAAAAGGTTATTGTGATGACCCCCGCTTGGCATTCTTGTTAATATTCTTCTTTTTTTAAATTTACTAAACATAGCTGGTTGAATTTCAGCGATTTCAGTTAATGAAGCTGATAGGTCTCCTGGCGCTGAAATAAATATAGTAAAACCTCCTGAATCTTCCATTTCCTCAAATGTTATTGTGTCAGAACCTGGGGCACATGTTACAGATATATTATTTTTCATAGCAATTTCGTAAGAAAATTTGTCTACAAAATTTTGAGCAACTTCAAAAACAGAAACCGCTCCATAATCTTCATCAGTATAATCTAATGTGTAAATGTCGCTATTTATTTGCACCTCTAATTGAGAATCAGAAATGTTAGTTTGGCTAAATGTATTTGCATCAGTAACAGTATATGTAAATCCATGAGAAGAGTCTCCGCTTTCTTTTCCGTTTATCTTAAAATCTGAAAAGGTAAAAGTATACAAACCTTTAAAGCTAAAAACCCCATATCCATCAAAGGTTGTTTGTAAATTGTTATTTAAGCTAAATCTTTTTAAAAAATCTTTAAAATCAGAACTAGATTTTATAGCCTCTGTTAAATTTATAGTATTATATAATTGAACATCAAAGTTTTTAGTGTTTATTTTTAATTTTATTTTATGGTCAATGCTACCATCATTCCTGAGGACCGTCTGAAAAAATTACAGTAGCAAATTCAGCGGTAGTGTTTGGGGCAGAAACACCTGCCGTTATTGTAATTGATGTTTTTTGTTTTGTGTAATTTTTAGATAAAGCCTCTACTCTATAAACACCCATGTCATTAGGTAGATTTATAGGCATGCTTTTTAGTCTAGCAACTGAGTTATCAACCACATCTATAAACTCTCTTGTTAAAAAGTCACCAGTAATTTCTAATTCAGCTGTATTAGTTGTAGTGCTTTTTGCATAGATTCTATTCATTATCTCTCTCTTGATAATAGCGTCTCTCTCTTGGTCTACTAGAGCCATTACCTCTCTTATGTCTATTGAAGAATCATCTGAAATATTTCCTCCCTGGACTACTCTAAGTATTTGTTCTGCTAATTTCTTTTTTGTTGCCATTATGAAATTTCTTTATCTTTTGTTTTTACGTCTCCGTATTGACTTACAGCTGTTTCTCTTAAGTTTATTCCTATATAAGATAACATTCTTTGAGCTATCTCATTATGAGTGTGTTCTGGTAATAATAAATTTTGAGTTTGAGATGTAGATTCAAACACAGTCATTCCGTTAACAACAGTAAATGTCCAGTTAGGAGCAGAGTTTGTGTTTGGGTTTTTTATATATGTACACTCAACATTACCTGTAGAAATTTCAAAATCAGATGATGTAAATATTTCAAATCCATCATCTATCATAGCAGCTACAGGACTTTGTGATGTAGGGCTTAATAAAGCACTATTTAATCTAGACCTTAACTGGTCTTGAGTTAGTATCTCAACACTATTACCTTCGTATTCTAATTTTAAAAAATATAACATATCAGAAGGATAAGACCAAGCACCATTATTTGCTGAAGAAAAAGATAAATCAGTTCTTTCTACAACAGTTCTTATATCATCCATAGCGGAATGAGTCTGAGAATAACCACCAGTAGCTGGGTTTCCAGACAAAGTATACTTCCCGTATCTATCCTGTATAATATCAAGTTGAGCACGCCCTGCTAATAAATTAAACTCAGAAGGTTTTATAAAACCTCTTTGCTCTTTGTTAGCCATAAACTGAACCCATTGATACAATTCGTTTATTGTCATATTGTTAATTTTAAACAAATATAACAAAAAAAAAGGAGGTCGCAAACGAACCTCCTCTTTTATTAGGGTAATACCGATTATCCCTCTAAGCGTTCTAGTTGAAGTTTTATGTGCTCCAACACAGATTCACCCTTGCCAGACATGCAATATTCAGCCATGTGGTCAATAGCTTTTACACCTAGTGGAACGTGAGTTATAACAGGTCTCTGGTCTCCCTTTATCCATGATACGCTAGATTTACTTAAACTAATAATTCTATATTCATTAGCTTTTAATAAAATTTCTTTTAACTCTGTTTTAGGGTCATTCATACCACCCATAAAACCTACCATCATTTTATCAATGTTCTTTTTAGCTTTTTCTTCACTATTAAGTAATTTAAAAGCAGCCGCAGAATATGTACTTCTATTAGGATTACTGTAATTAGCATTACACATGTCTAAATACTTTCTTAAAGTAGGGTTAGTTTTATCTACCATTAAAAACCCATTACTAAAAGTTATTGGAGATTTTACTTTTGCATCATCTTTTTGCTCATCTTCAAATATAGAAACCTCTCCAGGTATATATCTAATTTTTCTATTTATATCTTTCTCTGGGTCATAAATAATATCCTCAGCTTTTACCATATAAACAACTGGATATATTATTTTACCTCTACTATCCTTACCACCATTTTTCATTAACTGATACATAGCTGGTTTAGATTCTTTTTTTCTAGATATATTAAGATTTTTTATGCCGTGAGTATTTGTTTTTTTCGGCTTATCTGCTACGGGGTTTACAACTGTCTTTATCGACATTGGCTCCGCAGTCTTTGTTGTAGTATTTTTTTCTTTTGTCATTATATTAAAAATTAAATTAAATTAAAATTAAAACATCTTGGAGGAGGAGAAACTCCCCCTCCTTAATGTGTTCTTTATCCTGCCTGTATATCATTTCAAGACAGCTAACAGTTAATTACTAAACTTGTGCGTCCTGAATTACTATTGCTCCACAACTTGTAATATGTGAAGAAATATATTGAGCATCAATAGTAGAATTATCTAAAGCTGTAGTAACATCATCAGCAACAACAACAAACCCATTGTCTTTACCAATAGGCTCATTAATTTTGTCAATGACTGCTGCCATAACTTCACGAATTCTACCTGCTGTAACATTCACTAAAACCATATCAGACTTATTGTCTGCATTAGCAGCACTAGCATCACCAAAAGTGTTTTGCAGTCCTCTAAAATAAAATTTTAATGATGTTGAGGTAGCAGCTTGCATTCCCATTAAAGCACTAACAGGGTAACAAACGCTAGTTTTAGCATCAATAGCACCTGATGAAGCAGTGTCACCATCGTCACCATCTACATCAGCAACTGTTCTAAAATATAAATACTTTTCCATTTTTATATAAAGTTTATAAGGTTAATAATTAAGATTTCTTGATTAACATGTAACGATTCGCAGCAAACCCTTCAAAACCTCTCTCAGTTCTATAGTGAGATTTAAGTCTATCCATTGTTTCTGTTTTATTCTGTAGAATCGCAGAACCTGTTAACCAGTGCTCCATCTCTCTTGAATAACCGTTAGCAGCTTTATAACGCATTCTTAATGAAGGAATTTTATCTCCACTCTTAGCGTCTTTCTGCATATCCATAGGAATACAAATACCGTATCCTGGATAATGAGAACCTGTCATAGCAGTTAACTTAGGGTGATTTAACAAATCATAAGTTTTCTTATGGAATGTATACCCACCTCTTGAGAATGAATTAAATCCTAGATTTAACGCCATATCTTTACTGTTTTGGAAAGTACCATAGTTAGCACCACCAGCAGCGTATGCACCTTGAGAAGCTAATAAATCATCAATATCTAGAGATAAATTAATACCTGCATATATACAGTATTCTTTTGCACCTCTATATTTATCTAATGATTTTACCATCGCATCAAAGTCAGCCATAGTGATTGAAGATGAACCTAAATCCATTGACTGTCCCTTATTTTCTACAAAGTCAAATAAACCTTCTGTAGTTCTAAGAGTTTCTAATGTGTGAGCTTGACCATCAATAGTAGCTGAAACAGAAGAGTTTTGTAGGTCAGTTGTGTTAGTTATTTTCTTACCTAAGATAAGTTGTAACTCACAGTAGTCTAAAAATCTTTTGTATGTATCAGCTTCACCTTTTAAGTACCAAAGGTATCCTGAGCCCATTTTTTCATTATCAACTTTTACATAAACAACGTTTGTAGCCTCAGAGCCTGAAACTTCAAATGAATCTTTAAGAATCATTACATTGTTTTTGTATTCGTGTAATAAAGGCATAACTGATTCAGGTTGTCCAGATTTTTCTGGATAAGCGTTACCAATAATACTAATTACATAATCAGTGTTAAGCGTCTTATCATACGCCCAAGAAGTTAAAGGAATCATTGTAGCAGTTTCAGTACCTTGGTCACCTCTTACTGTTACGTATGCCATATCTCCATCAGCAAACAAAACGATGTCACCAACTCTTAATGGGTGATGATTTGAAAAGTCGTTTGTGTCTGTATTAGTGATTTCATCCACATCTATAGCGTCTGTACCACCTGCTGAAGCACCTGCGTTACCACCTGAAGCTACGACTTGAACTGTTAAGTCATTATGACGAAAAGCCTCTTCGTAGTGTTCAAAGTTTGTTTGAGAAACTGGAGCTTTTGACCCCATTAACTCTAGAAGACCTGTAATACCTTGGTCTCCATATCTTTTAATTAATTTTTCTGATACGTCTCTTTTATGTAACTCACCTGATGTTGCTGTAAGCGAACTAACGTAGTTTTCTGTAGTCGCTTGCATAACAGAGGTAGGAGTAAGAACCATACCAGAAGCTAAATTTACTGTTGCCATTTTTTAAATTTTTAAGTTATTATTATTTTAATTAGTCTTCTCCAAATATTTTATCCTGAATCTGTTCCATAATAGACTTTTTCTCAACAGTTGGTCTTTTTTGTTCTACGTTATAGGATGGGTTTTTAATTTCAGTTATGACCTGTTCGGTACCCTTTGACCTGTATTGATTTGCTACACTTCTAATAATTTCATCAAAATTATCTCGTATAAACATATCTAGGTTTAGTTTATCGTAGTCCCAATTACCAGTTTCTGCATCAATATATCTATCGAAATACTTATCAAGATTGCTGTTTTGGTTTTTAATCTGCTTCTTATGTTCAGAAGTTAGCTTAAAATCAAACTGCTCTCCTGTATCGTTTATTGCGAAAGACACAGAATCAAGGTCTTCAACTTGCTCGTCCATATCAGTAAGCCATTCATTTCTTAATTTATTTGCTTCTTCTTGAGTCATGCCTGTCTCTTCATCAGGTACTGGCATTTTGTAAGATTCTTGCAAATCCATCATTTCTTTCCTAGCCGCTTTTACGTCCTTCTTAAGCTGAATTTTACCAAGCGCAACGTCATCTTCAGAAAACTTATCTTTGTTCGTCTTGTAGGTAGAGTTGTAATATAAATCAATTTCTTTTTCGTTTAATTCAGGATTATTTAATCTTAAATATTCCTTCATTAAAACAGCATCTTCCATTTCTTTATAGTCAACTTCCTGTGTTCTAAGATAGTCAGAAACACTTCTACCTGTTTTTTGAACAAACTCGTTCATTTTTTCTAACTGTTCGTTAGCAAATTTAACTCCTTTGTTGTCTAGTGCCTCATCAAAATCCGATAAAGTGTTAAATTTAGTACCAAACTCCTCGTTAAGTACCTCTAATAACTCTTCATCACTAACTGGTTCTGTAGGTTCTTCCGAACTTTCAGACTCACCCTCTGATTCAGCCTCAGGTTCAGATTTAACTGTTTCCTCAGGTTGTTGCTCTTGTTCTTGAGCGGATTCATTATTTAAAGAACTTTCTTTTTCGATAGCTGGTTCAGTTTCTTGTTGAGCTGGTTCGGGATTTTGTTCAACATTAGTTGTGTTTTCTGTGTTAGCAGAAAGGTCAACAACGTTGGACTTTTGCTCTTCTGAACTGCCACCAGGAACGATTTCGCCTCCGAAACCTTCCGTTATGATGTCCCCAATATCATCTTTTACCATAATAAATTAAATTAAATTAAACTTCTATTTTTTGCAAATATATAAAATATTTATATATATCTGTAAATTTTATAAAATTATTTTACCCCGAAATAGGAGTTTCTTTATCCATATCTTCCATTTCACCAGGGTCTCCTCCCATTAAGAAGGAACCAGGTATTTGCGGTCTCATTTCTTCACCCTCATCCATAGCCGCTCTTCTTCCACTATACATAGAATCTTTATCCCTACCAGAGCCTATTACACCACCCTGTCCTTTTCTTTGCTCAATCATTTTTGATTGAAACTGAGCGCTAGACTCAATAGACTTTTGTCTAGATTCGCCCATTACCTCATTAGCATCAACTTTACCTTCATTAGCTAAAGACATTTGCTCCATTTTAAATTGGTGCATTTGCTTCTCAAAATCTGCTTTTAACTTATATTCTAGCTTTAACAATTCTTGTTCTGATTGTAATTTAGCTTTCATTTTAACTTGCTCTAATTGAGCCTTAACTTGCTCTTCTTGTTGTCTCCCTTGTGAAGCAGCCATAGTAGCTTGTTGTTGCTGTTGAGCTTGCATTTGTGAGTTCTTTTGAGCTTGTTGCATCATTTCTTCTTGATATTTCTTTCTTCTAAGAATTAACATTTGATTAGCCAACTTAACATTCTTAAGGCCTCTTATTAAAATAGCATCTTCTATTCTAAGTTCTTTTTGAGATATAGACATTTGAATGTTTTGCTCTAGTATTTGTTTTTCTTGCTCATCTGGAGCAACCTCAAGAGTTATACCAAAATCATAAATAGATAAATCTTTACCTTTTTTTAATTTTTGAATAGTATTATCTCCTAATGCAGAGGTATATCCTTTTAATGGTTTTTTGTAGTGAAATAAATCTTGTAGCCTCATAGAAACACATTCTCCTAAAGATTTTACTATATTTAAATAACCTTCATTTATTTGTCTAGTAGCGTTATTAGACGCTAATAATTGTAGTTTTTGTATACCTACTAAAGCTTCACTTGATGGCTTTGCACCTTCTCTAACTTCGTTTATACCCGTTACATCTCTGATTAACTGCAAGTTGTGATTATAAACTTGTATTAATTGCATCATCTCTCTACCTATCCCATTTTCTAATTCTTGTATAGGCATAGTAGATGTCTGCATACCATCATCATCTAGTCTTCTATAATATATGTTACCTGTTTGGTCATATATCTCTTGTAACTCTAAAGGAGTAAATGTTCCTCCATCTCCTTTTGATACATTCTCTAAAGCTCCTATTTCAAAAGCAGCACCCTTTGGTCTAGCTTTTGCTAACACATGCTGTAGTTTTAAGTGAGCTAATTGTATCTGGTCTGCAAAAGGTATCATTCTTTGACACAAAGAAACCACCTTCATATCTCTTATATTAGGAGCGTATATCATATAAGACAGTTTTGTTTCTGCTAAATTTGATTTAGGTCTCATCATATTTTTAGCTAAACCATAATCAAATATATAATCTGTTCCTACTATATATTTTCCAGAATAAACCACCTTAACTGTACTGTTTACTTTTTCTCTTTTTGTTTTAGATTTTTTAGATGGTTCATAACTTGACTTTCTTTTTCTTACAGAATAACCACCAAAAACATTGTGTTTCTTTTCGTAATTTACATCATAAGTTGAGATAAACTCTGCGTCAAGTATTTGTACTGAAAATCTATCGTATTCTTGACCATACATTCCCGTAGCACTAAAACCTTGAAACTCCGTGTTTTTAGGCTTTTTACCATAACTTTCTGCTATCTCTTCATACTGCTCTTCAGTAAATTGGTCTCCTGCCATTCTTTTTAATTCTCCTATAGTCACAGAATATATCTCTCCTACATGTTTTATATCTTTAAAATCTGGAGAAGTTGTATAAGAAGTTATTAAATTTTCTGGGTCTACATATTTTACTTTAACACCAGTAGAAGGGTCTATGTAAGTTTTTAATGCAGCTTGACCAACCACAACTAAGTCCCTTATTATTCTTTTTCTAGTTTCTTTAAAATCGTTTAAATTTAAAACAAACTCTATTCCTTGCTCTAAAGCTATTTCATGCGCTTGCTTATAATTAAGGTTCATATAAAGATTTAACTCATCTTCGTTTTCAGGAGTAAATCCTTTAGCTGAAAAATCACCACCCATTATCTCACCAGCTCTTTTCATGTGGTCTTTATTCATCATATTAACACGATAACTAGACTCATCTTTTTGCTTTTTATCTTCAGATACAGGGTCAATAGCACTAGCTTTTATCTCATACTCTTGATTAATCATCTCTCCACATATAACATCAACAAACTTAGGGATAATAGAAACTTGAGTCCAGTCTATATTCATATAAGAACTATCTCCTTGTACATCTAATAAATCTTTATATTTTGCTATACCTTGATTACCTTCAGCGTATTGCCTACACATATTATATGTTTTTCTTTTATCGGCATAGTTATAGTGACTGCTTTTATCCCAGTCAGAATACATTTTCTTAAAATATTGTAAACCATATTCTGGTTTTAATTTTTCTTCATTAGAGACAAATGGGCTAGGGTACCCGCCTATAGTTTTGAACTCAGAGTTATTGTCTAGTATTTTCATTTAATTCTTTTTGATGTTAACCCTCTATTGCTAAATCTTTTTATAAAAGTCAAAGGTACAACTTTTATTTCTTTTTTTAATACGTGTTTTTGAGATGCTAATAAAGCTAAACTAGAAGCTACCGTAGCATCATATTTTGTTCTATTATCTGGCTCAAATCTACTCCAGTCATCTAATAGTCTATTAAAATAACACCTTCCCATATCTCCTGTCTCTGGGTTTAAACCCACATAATCATACACATAAGAAGCAACAGCTTCTGTTTGTGCATTCAATACAGCAACACCCGTACTAGGTATACCTTTAGCTTGCTGCTTTCTACTTGAGTCTGTGTGAGTAGATTCTGCAACCATAATAAACACGTGTTTTAACCATATCCTCATAAAACATTTCTGCTTTAGGAGGCCTAGCTATATATTCACAAACAAAGACGTTTGAAAAATCATCCATCATTGTGAATTTTTTATATACATAACAAGCTGCATCTGACCTTCTACCATCTGTTGTTGTATCATGGTCGTAAGGGTCACAACCAGCAACTAGCTCTATATCATTACCAGGAAACTTTCTAGTTCCCTTTATCTTTATATTATTTCTTCTTTCATCTGGTGGCAACCAAGCCATCTCCCATTTACCTTTAGCGTTAGGTATCCACTTAACCTCTGTATCTTGAACACCTTTGCTCCAAACAAAATCACCTTTAACAGTCATGTTTTCTGCAACCTCATTATAATCCATTTGTTGATATATCCTTTCAACATCAAATGGGCTATGTAAAGAATCATTTCTAAAAGCCTCCTCTACTGTAAAAGGTCTTTGTCTTTTTTCTTCAGAAAGTTTAGTTGTATTACCTTTATAAGCCTCTCTAATATTCTGAAGATATTCTTTTGCCCCTATGTCTTTTCCTATAAACTTGGCCTGTTCTTTTGTTGGTGTGTCTATAACAGACATACCATACTCATCTATAAACCCTTCATACCCATCGTAGGCTGGAGTAAAATACCCATATATTCTTAAAGTTCTCTCCTCCAGAATCAGCCATCTCATTTACTGTAGTTGGCATAAAACACTTTCCTATAATTTTATCACCCAACGTTAAACAAGAACGCACTACTTGCCAGTTCTTTTCTACGTTTGCATCTACCCATTTACCACCCTCATCACACAAATACCTAACCAACTTTACAGAGTCATAAGAGTTGTCTTTTGTATTTCTCCAATCTATTTTACTATTTAAAGCCTCTGACTTTACTATCTTTTTAAAGTTTTTAGATATTTTTTGTCCAGGAGCATTAAAACTTAATGTGCTTTTAGGATTATCACTACCGTCTATAATAGGTTGAAAAAAGAAAGGTAGTTGCCTAAACATATATACAAGCTTATCTGTAAATAACGCCTTAGCATCCACACCTGTTTTACTTATAATACCTCCATGTGAATTATATCTAGAGGTTATTTCGTTAAGTAACATAGCAGCACCTTTGTAAGAAGCTCCCTCTCTACGGTGTTTAACCATAACCATTCCAAAGCAGTTGTTATCCTCTTTGCATATTTCCCAAAAAATAAAGAACCTTCTATCCCTGTCTCTATATTCAGGGTATCCTATATCTAGTTTACACCAGTTTAAATAATAATAATGTTCTCCAGTTATATAAGTTGGCTCACCGTTATTCATAAACCAAACACCATTCTTTCTTCTGTCAAACTCTTGCTGTATAAAAGAAGCGTTTTGTGCAGCTGTCTCCTCATACAAAGTTTCGGGCACCTCGGTCCTCTTCCATTTCTGTTCCTTTTTCTTTAGATTAGAAAAAAGAATATCCTTTTTTTTAGGTTTTGGTGGAAGTTTAAATTGTAAACCATTAACTTCTATAACACCTTCCATTATTACTTTTTCTTTTTCTTATCGCTTTTTTTCTTTAGCATTATAAGTATACCTTGCGCTGCTTTTTTATGCTCACCTCCGTGTCCATAATTTTTAACCTTACCACCACCTTTTAATATAGCTGGCTTTGTAAACGAAGGTTTTTTATAAAATTTTTTGAAACTCATAATTTTATTTTTAAAATCCGCCAATTTCGTTGAATCACTTTTAACACTTTCTGGTAAAGAATCTAGCAAATCTTTTATACTAAAAGTTCCTTCACCAGCTTGTTTTTGTTTAATCAACTTGTTTATAAAATCAGCATCTTTTTGATTAGTTTTATAAGATGTAGTATCATTGTTTGTTTTTCCTCCTTCATCATAATTTCTAACCTTCATTCCATTCTCTGCATTTCTCATCATTTTAAAATCAGCTCCTGATATTATACCATCTTTGTTTTTATCAAGTTTAACTTGACCTCCTACCAAATAATTTGGGATAGTCATGTTACCCCCTTTGTTCATTTTTTTCATTTTTTCTATTTGTTTATTGTCTCTATGTTCTTTTTTTATCTCATCTTTTTTACTTTTATGGTAGCCCTTTATGTTCTCCTTGTACATCTGCGCCTGCTCTTTTGTAATATGACCTTCTTTTTTAAGCTTTCTAACTTCTTTTTTACTTTCTTTTTTATCAATTCTAGCCTGTATTAACTTCTTTCTTTTCTCGTTTTTAGTTTTACTCTTTATCTTCTTTAAAAGTTTTATAGTCATGCCACCCTCATCATATTTTATATTAAAACCTCCCCCAGCAAATGTTTCATTTTCATCACCTTCAGTATTTTCATCACCTTCAGTATTTTCATTACCAGTGTTCATCTCTGTAGTTTCTGAAGCAACATCTCCGTATTGATTTCTGTCCTCTACATTACTTTGTTGCTCTCCCTCCTCATTTCTTTGTGCTCTTTCTGCTATTATATCTTTACGTAATTCGTCTCTTGCTGCTCTATTTTGTCTTGCGTATCCTCCTGTGTCCTCAAATCCTTCTGCATAATAACTGTCAGAAACTTTATCTTTCAATTTTCCTATTTTACCCTTACCTTCACTTAACCTTCTGTCTAACTTTCTTTCTCTTATCTCTGCTATTTTTCCTCTTATACCACCAGACCTTCTTATTTCAGCAAGCTTGTCAGATTTAGCGTATCTTTTATCTAACTTCTTAGCAGCTCTAATACCCTTCATCTCAGTTCTCTTAACTTTTCTTCTCACCTTTTTATCTTCTCTAGCGCCCTGTCTAGCTTCTCTTATAGCCACTCTTCTTTCTGCTGGGGTTAAATCTTTATTTGCCTTTATTTCAGCTATAGTATCTTTTTTTGCTTGATTAATATTTTTTATATCAGCTCTTTTAGAACGTCTAGCTTCTTTTCTAGCGTCTCTAGCATCTTCTCTAAATCTCTTTTTTTCCTTTCTAAAATCTTGTCTAGCCTCTTTTCTTTTTTGTCTATCCCCTATTATTCCTCCTAAAAAATATTCTGGTTTATAAGTTTTTTTCATTTTATATTATTTAAATTATTTTACGTTTGGGTTTTTATATATTGCACCTTTTTTATAATCTCCTTTTTCTTTTGCCTCTTTTAAAGTTAATCTTTTTTCAGCAAAACTTAAATTCTTCCATTCTCCTGATTTTTTTAATTCGTCCTTTGTTCTTTGTTTTCTAGCTTTTCTTTTTAGCATTTCATCTATTCTTTGTCTTATACTTTTTCTTGGCTTTTTTTCTTTTTTCTTATCAGTATCATTTGTTTTTTCCTTTTCAGTTTTTGTTTCTTCTTCTTCTTCTTCTTTTTCTTTTTTAGTATAAGAATAACCAGCTGCAAACATAGGACCTTGATTACTGGTCATTTGATGCAATAAGCTACCTTCCGCAGCAAAAATAGGTTTTACAACGCCACCTGTTTTCATTTCTTGTATCTCATATTTATGTAGTTGAGTTTGAGGTATTCTTTCGCCTTGCTCATCAACATAAACCCCTGCGCTTTTTTGTGTAGCCATGGGAACTTTTCTTTCTTCCTCTTCTTCTTTATTCTCTTCATTACTAACCAATTCTTTATTCTCCTCTTCCTTATTATCTTTTTCTTCTTGCTTTTTCTTTTGATTTTCAAAAAACTTTTTCATAATATTTCCAGTAAAATTTGTTGCCCCAGCAACTTTACCAGCCTCTGAACCAATTTCCTCAACAACTTGATTACCACTTTGGTTTAGATTCTCCAACATAATATTTTTGTCATTATTTTGACTCAAAGTGCTATCAACTAAATTTTCTTTATCTTTTTTTGTTTCGGTAGCAGTAGTCCATCTTTTGTTTTCGCTATCCCAATTTTGCAACTGGCCATCAAAATATATTTGTTTATGCTCTTGTTCTGTTCCAGCTGGAATACCTCCAAAAGGATTTTCTTTAGTAGCACTTTTATAAGAAGGAATACCATCTTTTGTTTCTGTTTGTAAAGTTATAGTATCTCCAGCGTATATTTTATTTGGGTCTGTTATAAAAGGATTCTTACTCATTATGTCTTCAATAGTAGTGTTATTATCTCTAGCTATTTTAGTAAGAGTATCTCCCCTTTGTATAATGTAATTAGAGCCTTTTTGTGGAGTTACTTCCTGACCGTCTCCGTCAATACCCCCTCCTTGATTTAAGGCATTTATTTCTTCATTACTCCAGTCACCCATTGTTCCAACAACATCTTCGTTGTTTACAACATCAGTACCTTTTGTTTCAACAATTTTTTGATGAGTTCTTAAATTTGGTAAAAATTTGTTATTAGGAGTTACAACATTTGGCTCTATCTTATCTATAAAAATTTCTTTTTCTAATCTTTTTTTATTTATATCTACACGAAAAGGTGTAAAAAGAGTATTATTAGGAATAAAAGTTTTAAGCCTACCTGGTGCGTTAAAATTCCAATCACCAGCACCTATATGCCCAGCACTAAAGTCAACAACATTTACAGCAGTTCCATCTTCATCAGCAGCAACATCAGCAATATTAGCATATTTAAAACCATCTCTAACGACACTAGACATTCTATCCTCTAAAGACCTACTATTAAAATTTTCAGCTATTTCACTAGCCTCCGACTCAAGGTTAAAATTTGCAACAAAATTTCTAACTGTGGTCTTGTTTCCATCAACTGGGCTAATACCTTCAACATTAAAAGATAAATTTTTACCATCTGCCTTAAACTTATCTCCTTTTCCAGCGTTAGCGTCTTTTAAAGCTTGAGTCATATAAGGACTGTGCTTTATTATATGGTTATCTAAAGCTTGCTTAACAACCAGACCAAAATCTGTATCTAAAGGAAAATTATAGACTATGTTTTTACCTTTACCACCGTACCCTCCTGTGTTTAGAGTAAGGTAATTTACCCCATCTACATTGTTAACTTGAAAAACATTATCTAACACCTCTCTATTCCACGTGCCATCTTCACCTATCATTCCTTGTAAATCGCCAGCAAAACCAGCTTGAGCTATAATATCTCCTATCATTCGGTCTACTGCTCTTCTATAATCATAGGAAACATCTCCAAAATTAGCTGCTGGTGTACTCATGTAATTAAACCCTTGCATACCACCGCTCAAAGAGGTATGTTTTTCTGACGATATGGTTTTACCATTTATAGTTCTTTGTCGTGGTCTATAGTATTCAGGGCCACCTTTTTGACCAAAAGTTTGAGACATTATATACTCCATCATAAAGTCCATACCTTTTTTATCCCTAATATTTCTTACGTGAGAATATACATTGTCATTAGTAGTAAATGGTCTTTCTATAACCGCATCCCTATTCTCATTAGAGGTTGGCATAAAATAATTTGTGTAGTTTAATTTTTGAACAGAATAATCATCTTTTAATTCATCACTATACCATTGTTCTTGATTTAATGATATTAACTTATTAGATAAACTTTTAAACATTTCATTACTTATGACCTTAGGGTCATAGTTTCCATATCTCCCATAAGTTCTATCTAAATCAACCTGATTGTAACCTTTTCGGTCTGACAACCCCTCTTTATCTCCTGTCTTTACGTCAAATTGAAAAACCTCCATTGGCTTCCCTGTTACAGAAGGGTTTGTTATTTCTGAATAATAACCCCCCTCTAAATAATCTCCAGCGCCACCCCTCAATGATGCGTCAGTAATAACTGAAACTATTTCTATTTGACCCTCAGGATTAGTTTTTGTTCTAACAGCAACAATATTTGTTTTTCTCATCCCACCAGATGAGGGAGACATCAAAGAATTATTTGAACCTTTCCTAGTAAGGCTTGATAAAATATCGACAAACTGACTGTTTCGTTCAAATTCGATTTTATTTTCAAGAAAAACTATGTTAGAAGAAAAGCCAGCCCCATCACCTCTATTGTAAACTCTATTCTTTCCGTTCTTTCCTTTTAAGTCGTTTGATAAATCTAAGAAATTATAAACAGTGTTACCTCCAGCACTATCACGTTT
>LULO01000839.1_pt1 | contig 17362 bp, 21 predicted proteins | sample 728121 | NCBI WGS metagenome assembly LULO01 (sample SAMN03860287, study PRJNA289734) | marine metagenome | biome: seawater column; feature: ocean; material: water; isolation source: Red Sea water column Station 149 - depth 50m | place: Saudi Arabia: Red Sea | collected 2011-10-15 | depth 50 m | reverse complement strand
GTCGACCAGATCGCCTATATGAAGCGCTGCGGCTTCGACAGTTTCGCACCCGAAAAGCCGCTCAACAATGCCGATGTCGAGGCGGCGCTGAGCCGCTGGCCCGAACATTATCAGACCGCCGCCGACGGCGCCGTGCCGATCTGGAAGCTGAGGCATGGCTGAGGTGAAGGCCGAGCCCCGCACCCGCGACCGGATCGACGTCGCGCCGCGTTTCACGCAGGCCGATGTCATCCGTCTCAATAACCTTTTCCGCGGCCAGGACGCGGGCGAGGCGGTTGCGAGCGTGATCGGCGCGGGGCTGATCGGCGACACTGCGATCGTGTCGAGCTTCGGCGCCGAAAGTGCAGTGCTGCTCCATCTCGTGACGCGCGTCGCGCCCGACATGCCGGTGCTGTTCCTCGACACGGGCAAGCATTTTCCCGAAACGCTGGCCTATCGCGACGAACTTGCCGCGCGGCTCGGCCTCAATCTCGTCAATCTCACGCCCGATGCCGCCGAACTCGCCGAAAAGGACGCGACCGAACTGCGCTGGTCTTACGATCCCGACGGCTGCTGCGAAATCCGCAAGGTCAAACCGCTCGAAAAGGCGCTCGCCGATTTCGACACGTCGATCACCGGCCGCAAGGGCTTCCAGTCGTCGACGCGCACCGGCCTGCCGCGCTTCGAGCTCGACGGCAACACCGGCCGCCTGAAATTCAACCCGCTCGCCAACTGGACGCGCGAAATGCTCGACGATTATTTCGCCGAGCACGACCTGCCGCGCCATCCGCTCGAGGCCGAGGGCTATCCCTCGATCGGCTGCTCGCCCTGCACCTCGAAGGTCAAACCGGGCGAAGACCCGCGCGCGGGCCGCTGGCGCGGCTGGGACAAGACCGAATGCGGCATCCACGAAGCCGTGACGCCGATTGACGATAATCCGGCGAACGACCCGGCGTTCTGAGAACAGACCCGCGTGCCCCTGCGAAGGCAGGGGCCCATCTCCTGCCCCTTCGCCAGACGCAGGCTTTTGATTGCAAAACCTCGTGATGGGCCCCTGCCTTCGCAGGGGCACTGGGCGCGGCTATCTACTCATAATCCGCATAGGCCTGGCTATCGTCCGCCAGATCGCTGAACTTCGTCGTCTTCGCCTCGAAGTGCAGGCGAATCTTGCCGGTCGAGCCGTGACGCGATTTGGCGACGATCACCTCGGCGAGGCCGAAGACGCGCTCCATCTCGGCCGCCCATTCCTCATGCGCCGCGTGGATCTTGATATCGTCGCCCTCGACCGGGCGTTTGGGCTCGCGCGCGGCGACATAATAATCCTCGCGGAACACGAAGAGCACCATGTCGGCGTCCTGCTCGATCGATCCCGATTCGCGAAGGTCGGAGAGCTGCGGCCTTTTGTCCTCGCGGCTTTCGACCTGACGGCTGAGCTGCGACAGCGCCATCACCGGAACGTGAAGCTCTTTCGCCAGCGTTTTCAATCCGCGTGAAATTTCCGAAATTTCCTGCACGCGATTGTCGCCGCTCTTCGAGGACCCCTGCAGCAGTTGCAGATAGTCGACGATGATGAAGCCGATGCCGTGGCGGCGCTGCAGGCGGCGCGCGCGGGTGCGCAGGCTCGCGATCGTCAGGCCGGGCGTATCATCAATAAACAGCGGCAGCGTCTGCAGCGCCTGCGCGGCGCGCGACAATTGCTGGAACTGCTCCTTGCTGATCTTGCCCATGCGCAGCGCCTCGCCCGACACCCCCGACTGTTCGGCCAGCACGCGCGTCGCGAGCTGGTCGGCGGACATTTCGAGGCTGAAGAAGGCAACCTTGGCGCCCATATTCTTTTCGGGGGGAATCCCGTCCTCCTCGTCGCGCCGCCAGCGTTCGGCGGCATTATAGGCGATATTGGTCGCAAGCGATGTCTTGCCCATCCCCGGACGCCCGGCGAGGATCATTAAATCCGAATTGTGCATGCCGCCGATCTTGGCGTTCATGCTGCCGATACCCGTCGTGATCCCCGACAGATGGCCGCCCGAATTGAGCGCGCGCTCGGCGGCTTGCAGCGCGGCCAGGCTCGCGGTGCTGAAGCTCTTGACCGACCCCATTTCGGCCTCGCCGCCCGCGACGCGATAGAGCGCGGTTTCGGCTTCCTCGATCTGCGCGTGCGGATCGACGCTTTCGCTCGTGTCGAGCGCACCTTCGACCAGTCCGCGTCCGACGCCGACCAGTTCGCGCAGCAACGCGAGGTCGAAAATCTGCCGGGCGAAGTCGCGCGCGCCGATCAGGCCCGCGCCGCTGCCGGTCAGTTGCGCCAGATAGCCGACCCCGCCGACCGCTTTTATCGCTTCGTCATTTTCGAAGAAGGGCTTCAGCGTCACCGGCGTCGCAATGCTGTTGCGCTCGATCAGCGCCATCGCCTGCCCAAAGATGCGGCCATGCAGCGGTTCGAAGAAATGCGCCGCAGTCAATTGCACGGGCAAATCCTCGACGACTCGGTTGTCGATCAGGATCGCGCCCAGAAAGGCGGCCTCGGCCTCGATATTGCGGGGCAATTGGCGTTCGTCCCCGGCCGGAACCGGGGCAGGAAAAAGGGCAAGCTCGGGCATGGCAGCTTTCATGCGTCGAAGGCGCGGCGGGCGCAATCGACGATATCGATCAACCTATCATAACTGTGGAATGCTGTGAATAAGTCGCCCTTGCCCTTCGCGCCCGGCCAAGTAGAAGCACGGACAGCATGACCGACGCCGACCCATCGAAACAGCGCATCATCTCGGTAGAGCTCGACGAGGGCTCGATCGTCTGGCGCAACCCCGATGTCGAACAGGAGCGGCGCGTCGCGATCTTCGATCTGATCGAGGACAACAAGTTCGTGCCGCAGCGCGGCCACCCCGATGGCTATGCCGGCCCCTATCGCCTGATGCTCCGCGTCGAGGACGGGCGCCTGATCTTCGAGATCAGCCGCGAGGATGGCTCGCCGCTCGAAGCGGTGATCCTCGGCCTCGGGCGCTTCCGCCGTCCGATCCGCGACTATTTCGCGATCTGCGACAGCTATTATCAGGCAATCAAGACCTCTACCGCGCAGCAGATCGAGACCGTCGACATGGCGCGCCGCGCGCTGCACAACGAGGCCGCCGAAATGCTGATGGACCGGCTCGATGGCAAGATCGCGGTCGATTTTGACACCGCGCGCCGTCTCTTCACGCTGATCTGTGTGCTTCACATCAAGGGATGACGATGCGCGCGGGGGCAAAAATGAAGGGCAGAACGGCAGCGAAAGGCCTGTCCGACTGGCGGACACGCGCCGCGCGGCTGGCGCGCCGGATCGGCGGCGGGTTCGTCCTCGTCCTGCTGCTCGCCGGTCTCGCGCTGTGGTGGGCGGCGCGCTGGACGCCCGACCGCGCGCTCTATCCGATTCAGGGCGTCACTATTTCTGCGGACAACGGCAAGGTCCACTGGGGCTCGATAAAGGCGGCAGGCGCCGATTTCGCCTATGTCATGGCGACCGACGGCGCCGACGGCATCGATCCGCAATATGCCCGCAACGCCGCGCAGGCGCGCGTCGTCGGCGTGCAGGTGGGCGCGATCCATCGCTACAGCCTGTGCAAGCTGGCAACCGATCAGGCGGCCAATTTCATCCGCCACGTCGCGCGCCGCGCCGATGCGCTGCCGCCGGTGGTATGGCTCGACTATGACGACCGCTGCCCCGACCGGCCGACGCGCGCGCTGCTGCTCAGCGAACTTGCGACCTTCCTCGCGCAGATCGAGGCGCATACCGGCAAGCGCAGCGTGATCGCGCCCGGCCCAGCCTTCGAGGCCGATTATCGCGTCACCGCTGGAATTGCGCGCACCACCTGGCTGCGCCGCGACTTTTTCGAACCCGATTATGGCGCCCACCCCTGGGCGATGTGGCAGGCGAACGACTATGTCCGGCTGACCGGCGCCGGCGGAACGGTGGGCTGGAACGTGCTGCGACCCGAAGGACAGGAATAATGACCGACACCCGCGATGCCCTGATCGATGCCGCGCGCGACGCCGCGAGCCGCGCCTATGCCCCCTATTCGGGCTTTCACGTCGGCGCCGCGCTGCTGTTGAAAAACGGCGATGTCGTGACCGGTGCCAATGTCGAAAACGCGAGCTACGGTCTGACGCTCTGCGCGGAGACCACCGCAATCGCCAAGATCGCCAACGAAGGCTGGATCGGCGAACTCGCCGAAGTCGCCATCATCGGCGGGCGTCCCGAGGGCGATGCACTGATCGGCAGCGATCCGGTCAACCCCTGCGGCCGCTGCCGCCAGATATTGAACGAAGCCGCCGAACGGTCGAAAACCGATATCCTGGTCCACTGCGCTTCGGGCGACGGCAGCGCGGTCACCACCTATCGCCTGAGCGAACTGCTCCCCGCCGCCTTCGGGCCGAAGGATCTGGGGATGATCCCCGACTGACCGCTTGCGCAAGCCGCCGAGGACCGACAAGACAGCGGCATGAGCATTCTTTCCGATAAATGGATTCGCGAAGCCGCCCGGACGCAGGGCATGATCGAACCCTTCGTGGAGGCGCAGCGGCGTGACGGCTGCATCAGCTACGGCCTCTCGTCATACGGCTACGATGCGCGCGTCGCGCCCGAATTCAAGATTTTCACCAATGTCGACAGCGCGGTCGTCGATCCCAAGGATTTTGCCGCGAACAGCTTCGTCGACCGCGAAACCGACGTCTGCATCATCCCGCCGAACAGCTTCGCGCTCGCCCGGACGGTCGAATATTTCCGCATCCCCCGCGACGTCCTTGTCATCTGCCTCGGCAAATCGACCTATGCGCGCTGCGGCATCATCGTGAACGTCACCCCGCTCGAACCGGGTTGGGAGGGGCATGTGACGCTGGAGTTTTCGAACACCACTCCGCTGCCCGCCAAAATCTATGCCAACGAAGGCGCGTGCCAGTTCCTGTTCCTGCAGGGGAACGAACCGTGCGAGACGAGCTACGCCGACCGCGCCGGCAAATATATGGGGCAACAGGGCGTCACGCTGCCCAAGCTGTAGTTCGCTCGAGCGTACCAGCTGGCGCGGACGCCAAATGCGCCCGCGCCGCCGGGATCATTCGGCTTCGCGGGTTTCCGCGGCAGGGCCGTTCTTCTTGATCGACTCGATGGCGTTCTTCGCCGATGCCTTGCTGCTATAGCCTTCGGTCCAGAAGATCGTTTCGCTGTTATATTTGAAATAGGCGACGAACTCGCCGGCCTTGTTCTTCTTGATCTCGAAATAATGGGCCACGGGTACCTCCACTGGTCAGCCGCGCCACGGGCGACGCGGCTCCCGCATCCTAAACCCCTGATTTGCGCGCGCAAGCGCCGAGTATCAGCGCGCGCCGAACCGGCCCGGCGCATAGGCGAAGGCATCGACCGCGCCGATCGCCCCGCCCGGCGCCGGCGCGCCAAGCTGCGCGGCGAGCAGTGCGCCGATCGCGGGCGACGTCTGGATGCCGAAACCGCCCTGCCCCGCGCACCAGATGAAAGCGGGCTCGGCCGGGTCGGCGCCGAAGACCGGCAGGCGATCGGGGGCGAAGCTGCGCAGCCCGGCCCATTTGCGCTCGACCGCGGCGACGGGCCAGTCGACCACCGACTGCATCCGTTCGATCGCGACCGCCACGTCCCACTCCTCGGGCGCGGCATCGCACGGCTCGGACGGCGTCTCGTCGTGCGGGCTCAGCCAGACGCGCCCCTCTCCGGCGCCCTTGAAATAAAAGTCGCCGCCGACGTGGACGATCAGCGGCAAGTCGGCGGTGATGGGCACCTCCAGGCGAAGCTGCGCCACCGTCCGGCGATAGGGCTGGATGCCGACCGGCGCGATCCCGCAGCGCGCAGCGACCATATCGGCCCATGCGCCTGCGGCATCGACGATCAGCTCGGCGCGCAGTGTTTCGCCCCCGACGCTGACCTCCCAGCCGCCGGTGACCCGGCGCGCACCGTCGAAACGCGCGCGCGTTGCAAGCACCGCCCCGCCGCGCTTCGCCGCGCGCAGATAGGCCGCATGCAACGCGCCGACGTCGATGTCGCTGCACGCCGCTTCATAGGCGGCGGCGGTCCATTCGGATCGCAGACCGGGCACCAGCGCCGCCATCGCGTCGAAACCCATGCGGTCGATCACAACCCCCTTGGCGCGAAATTCGGCAACGAAGGCATCGACCGCCGCGGCTTCCGCGCCGCCGCGACCGATCGTCAGCGCGGTGCGCGGCGTCAGGAAGGGCTTGTCGGAAAAATCGGGTGCGGGCCGCGCCAGCGCCTCGAACGACGCAGCGGACAGCGGTTGCACGCCGGGTCCGCCATAGCTTTCGTGCCAGAAGGCCGCCGACCGGCCCGTCGCATGATATCCGGGCGCCTCCTCCGCCTCGACGATCAGCACGTCGGTGGAGGAAGGGCGCGGGTCGGACATGCGACGCCGCATATCCGCTGGCCCGCGGAATGCAACCCGGCGAGCGCGCGGTCATGGTTACTATTTGATAAGCCATAGTCGCTACAGCGGCGGTATGGACCAGAAAATCATCGCATTGGGCCTGATGGGGCTGCTCGCCTTGTTGATGATCGCCGCGGCGGTCAGCGACCTGCGCTCGCGCACTATCTCGAACGGCCTCAATGCGACCATTGCCCTCTTCGCCATCCCCTTCTGGATCGCGTCGGGCATGGCTTTCTGGCCCGACATGCCGATGCAGTTCGGCGCCGCCTTTGCGGTCTTCGCGGTGTTCGCTGGTCTCTTCGCCCTGGGGGCGATGGGCGGCGGCGACGTGAAGATGATCGGCGCCGTGATGCTCTGGATTCCACTTTATTTGTACTTTCCCATGCTGACCATCATGGCGATCGGGGGCGGAATCCTGTCGGCTGTGATGCTGATTCAGTCCAAAATTCGTCCTTCGGACAAGGCGATAGAGGTTCCCTACGGGCTCGCGATCGCCGCCGGGGGCCTTTGGGCGCTTCACCAACACTATCTTAACCAGTTTCAGTTTATCGGATCGACCTGAGGGCAAGCATCCCCGCGTCCGGTGGGTGTAGGAGGCGAAAAACCGTCATGGATACGCGAAAGATTATGCTGATCGTCGGCGCGTTGATCATTGCGATCGGCGCGGCGTTCGGGGTCAACCAGATGATGCGGGGTTCCTCCGCACCGACGGCGCGCGCAGCTGCGGCGCCCGAAATCAACGGCCCCATGATCCTCGTCGCGACGCGGCAGCTGCCGACGGGCACGATCATCGGCCCCGACAGCTTCCGCTATCAGCCGTGGCCGAAGGAGTTGGTCGAGAAGGCCTATTTCCTGAAGGACAAGACCTCTCGCACCGGGCATGCGCGCCGTCACGGTCAAGGTTTCGCAGGAACAGGGCGTCGCCGGTTTCGTCTTCCCGGGCGACCGCGTCGACGTGCTGCTCGCGCAGACGATCTCGGTCAAGGAGGGCAGCTCCTATCCCGACGACCAGCTCTACACCGCCGAAACCATCGTGCGGAACGTCCGCGTCCTTGCCACCGACCAGCGCTACGACGCCGAAGACGAAACCGGCAAGACGCCGGTGCGCACCTTCGGCTCGGTGACGCTGGAAGCAACGCCCGACATCGCCGAACGCATCGCGGTCGCCGAAAATATGGGCAAGCTATCGCTCGCGTTGCGTCCGCTCGCCGAAAACACCGGCGAACTCGAAGCGGCAATCGCGTCGGGCGACCCGCCGGCATGCCGATGGCAGCCGGCAGCCCGCAGGCCGCCGCCGTGCCGATCGGCCCGGTGGTTCGCGTAACCCGTGGTGACAAAGTGACCGCAGTTCCGGTTGGGGGTAAGTAAGATGCACAGCAAAGCCAATTTCAAGGCGGCGGCCCTCGCCCGCACCCTGGCCATCGGCCTGGTTGCAGCGACGCTGATCTCCGCCCCGGCGCAGCAAGCCGTCGCGCAGGCCATTCAGAACGCCAGCAGCAGCATCGACCTGTCGGTCGGCCGCGGCCGCCTGGTCAGCCTGCCGGCCGCCATGTCGGACGTTTTCGTCGCCAACGACCAGGTTGCCGACGTTCAGGTCCGCTCAGCGCGCCAGCTCTACATCTTCGGCAAGGCGCCGGGTGAAACGAGCATCTATGCGACCGACGGCAACGGCCGCGTTGTCTATTCGACCGTTGCCCGCGTCGGCAACAATATCGAAACGATTGACCAGATGCTCGCGCTCGCAATGCCTGACGCGAAGATCCAGTCGAACACGATGAACGGCTTCGTCCTGCTGACCGGCACCGTCCAGTCGCCCGACGATGCGGCCGAGGCCGAACGCCTCGTCCAGGCGTTTGTCGGTGAACAGACGAAGGTGCTTTCGCGCCTGCGCACCGCGACGCCGCTGCAGGTCAACCTGCAGGTCCGCATCGCCGAAGTGAACCGCACGCTCGTCAAGGAAATCAGCGGCAACGTGCTGTCGCGCGATCGCGACGGGGCGATGGGCAACGGCTTCCTCGGCAGCATCGTGCGCGGCCGCTCGCCGGGCTCGATCCTATATCCCGGCGAAGGCGAACCGCCGGTTGCGCCTGGCACGACCGCCTATAATTTCAATGTTCCCACGGGCACCAACAGCTTTGGGGCCGCCGGCCGCCTGTTCGGCATGGACCTGATGGCTTCGCTCGATCTCGGCGAACGCTCGGGCATGGTGGTGACGCTGGCACAGCCGAACCTCACGGCCATTTCGGGTGAAACCGCCGACTTCCTGGCGGGCGGCGAATTCCCGATCCCGATCCCCGGCAACTTCGCCGGCACGACGATCGAATATCGCAAATATGGCGTCAGCCTGGCCTATACGCCGACGGTGCTGTCGAACGGCCGCATCAGCCTGCGCGTCCGTCCCGAAGTGTCGGAACTGTCGACCGAAGGCGCGATCGAAATGGACGGCTTCCAGATCCCCGCGCTGACCATCCGCCGCGCCGAAACGACGGTCGAACTCGGTTCGGGCGAAAGCTTCATGATCGCGGGCCTGATGAACAACCGTTCGATCGGCGCCATCGACAAGGTGCCGGGCCTCGGCGACGTGCCGATCCTGGGCATGCTGTTCAAGTCGGACAGCTTCCGCCGCGGCGAAACCGAACTGGTGATCGTGGTTACGCCCTATCTCGTCAAGCCGGTGTCGGCGAACGAGATCAAGCTGCCGACCGATGGCTATCAGGACGCAAGCGACCTTCAGCGCCTGCTGCTCAATCAGCAGACCGATGGCGTGACGGGCGGCGATCGTCCCAAGCCGCGCCTCGACACCTCGGTGAACGATGCCGACCGGCCGCGCGCGGGTTCGCCCGATGCGGCGCCCGGCTTCAACCTCAAGAAGTGATGCTGGCAAACAGGAGCAACGTGATGAAGAAAATCGCAACTTGGACCGTCCTGGCGCTGGCAACCACTCTCGCCGGCTGCGCGGGTGCCGCGAACAGCAATCGCAGCCTTGAATCGGTGCATCAGCCGGTCGTGCGCAACGACATCTACCAATTCGACGTCGCGGCGACAGGCGGTGACCTCGCCCCCAGCGAGCAAGGCCGTCTGCAGGGCTGGCTCGATGCCATGAACGTCCGTTACGGTGACCGTATCGCGATCGAGGACCCGTCGGCCTATGGCAGCAGCGGCGCGAAGGAAACGATCCGCGAGATGGTCGAACGCCGCGGCCTGCTGCTCAGCGGCGATGTGCCAGTGACGACGGGCGCGGTCGCGCCGGGCTATGTTCGCGTGATCGTGACGCGTGCCTCGGCTTCGGTGCCGAGCTGCCCCAATTGGTCGAGCCGTTCGGCGATCAACGTCAACAACGCGACCTCGGCCAACTATGGCTGCGCGACGAACAGCAATCTGGCCGCGATGGTCGCCGATCCCAATGATCTGATCAAGGGCACCAGCGAGCGCGACAATGATCCGACGACCGCCACCCGAGCGATCAAGACCTATCGCGACAAACCGCCGACGGGCGCAGGCGACCTGCGCGGTCAGGCGACGAGCAACAACGCAGGAGGCAGCCAGTGAACGCGCCTTTCAAAGCAGCCGGGCTGCGTGACCCGTTCAACGCCTTTGTGTGCGACGACGATACGCTGGAGCTGATCCGCGTCGCCGCCGCCGACATGGGCTGGCCCATCGAGAAGTGCAACAAGGGCGGCCTGCGCAACGCGGTGCAGTCGCTGTCGGTCTCTGCGAGCCCGAATATCCTGTTCGTCGACATGTCCGAGTCGGGCGATCCGATCAACGACATCAACGCGCTGGCGGAGGTCTGCGAACCCGGCACCGTCGTCATCGCGGCGGGCCAGGTCAACGACGTTCGCCTCTATCGCGATCTCTTGTCGAGCGGCATTCAGGATTACCTCCTGAAACCGCTGTCGCTCGATCAGGTCCGCGACGCGTTGACCAATGCGCAGGCGATCCTTTCGGCCCCCAAGCATGCCGACATGCATGACGACAAGCCGCATCACATGATGGCGGTCGTCGGCGTGCGCGGCGGCGTCGGCGCGTCGATGGTGTCGACCTCGCTCGCTTGGGCGATCAGCGAACAGGCCGACCGCCAGACCGCGCTGCTCGACCTCGACGTGCATTTCGGTACCGGTGCGCTGACGCTCGATCTCGAACCCGGCCGCGGGCTGATCGACGCGATCGACAATCCCAGCCGTATCGACGGGCTGTTCATCGAACGCGCCATGGTGCGCGCCTCGGACAAGCTCAGCCTGCTGTCGGCCGAAGCGCCGATCCACCAGCCGGTGATGACCGACGGTTCGGCCTTCTATCAGCTCGAGGAAGAGCTGCGGAACGCGTTCGAGATGACGATCGTCGATATTCCGCGTCAGGTTCTCATCCCCTTCCCGCACCTCGTGTCGGAATGCGGGACGATCCTGCTCGTCACCGACGTCACGCTGGCTTCGGCGCGCGATACGATCCGTCTCCTGTCGTGGTTCAAGCAAAATGTGCCGGGCGCGCGCGTCGTGCTCGTCGCGAACAAGTTCCAGACCACGATCGGCGAATTGTCGCGCAAGGAGTTCGAATCGTCGATCGAACGCGCGATCGATGTCGTCGTCCCCTTCGACCCCAAGCTTGTCGCGCAGGCGGCCAAGCTCGGCAAATCCTATGCCGAGGTGTGCAAGGGAACCAAGGCCGGCCAGGTCTGGGCCAATCTGACGCGCGTCATCCTCGACGGGGCCGATGCCGAAGCCGAAGAGGTGGCGCCGGCGAAAGCAAAATCGGGCAGCTCGCTGCTCGGCAAGCTGGGCGGTCTGGGTACACTCGTCAAAAAAGGCGCGAAATAAGCACGTGACGGGGGCTGGCGCAGGCCGGCCCCCGCCGCGACCACAGCGGGAACGGGGCAAAGGGCGATCATGAACCTGCCAATCATCCTAACATTCGGCGCCGCGTTGCTGGCGGTCGGCATGCTGGCGCTGGCTTTTGCCGGACCTTCTGCCGGCAAGGCCAAGACCCGCCGCCTGTCGTCGGTGAAGGATCGCCACGCGGCTTCGACCGAGGCGGTCGTCGCGGCCCAGATGCGCAAGACAATCGCTGCCGCTGGCAATAGCGGCAACACCAGCATCAGCAGCCTGATGCCGCGGCGCGAATTGATGGAACTGCGCCTTCGCCGGACCGGCAAGGGCTGGACGCTCAGCAAATATATGTTCGCGTCGATGGCATTGTTCGTCGTCGTTGCGGGCGGCATGCTGTCCGTGCGTGCGCCTTTCATGCTGGCGCTGATGTTCGGGCTGCTCGCCGGGGTTGGGCTTCCGCATATGGTGGTCGGGCGGATCATCAAAAAGCGCGTCCTCAAATTCAACGCACGCTTTCCCGACGCGATCGACCTGCTCGTTCGCGCCCTGAAATCGGGGTTTCCCGTAACCGAAACCTTTCAGGTGGTGAGCCAGGAACTGCCCGGCCCCGTCGGCGAGGAGTTTCGCGGGATCGTCGAACGCATTCGCATCGGCAACACGATGGAACAGGCGTTGCAGGAATCGGCAGAAATGCTGGGCACGCCCGAATTCCAGTTCTTCTGCATCACCATCGCGATCCAGCGCGAAACGGGCGGCAATCTTGCCGAAACGCTGGCCAATCTGTCGGACGTGCTGCGCAAGCGCGCGCAGATGAAGCTGAAGATCAAGGCGATGTCTTCGGAAGCCAAGGCTTCGGCCTATATCGTCGGCGCCCTGCCGTTCTTCGTCTTCGGCGTCGTCTGGTCGATGAACCCCGGCTATCTTCAGGGCTTCTTCTTCGAACAGCGGCTGATCGTCGCTGGCCTGGGCGGTCTGGTGTGGATGAGCATCGGCGCCTTCATCATGTCGCGCATGATCTCGTTCGAAATCTGAGGAAGGACGCAGCATGAACAGCACCCTCCTCCTCACCGCCTTCTCCGGATCGCAGCAGGGCCCGACGCTATTGGGCGTCGATGTCGTCTGGGCCTCGACCATGCTCGTTGCGGTCGGCATCTTCGCGGTCATGGTGGCCATTTACGGCGCGCTGACCGTTCGCGACCCGATGGCGAAGCGCGTGAAGGCGCTCAACGATCGCCGCGAACAGCTGAAGGCGGGGATCACCGCCTCGACCGCCAAGCGCCGCGCGCGCCTCGTCCGCAAGAACCATACCGCCGACAAGATGCGCACCTTCCTCGGCAAGCTGCAGGTGCTGCAGGACAGCCAGATCAAGGAAGTGCAGCAAAAGCTGGCGCAGGCCGGCATCCGGTCGAAGGATCTGGCCGTCGCGGTCATTTTCGGCCGCCTCGTCCTGCCGATCGTCTTCGGCGGTATCGCGGCATTGCTCATCTATTGGGTCGACATGTGGCCCGACCTGACGCCGTTCAAGCGTTCGGCCGCAACGATGGCCATGCTCATCCTCGGTTACAAGGCGCCCGACCTGTTCATCCAGAACAAGCGCCTCGAATCGGTGAAGGGCGTGGTCACCACCATGATCCAGACCGAAAAATACGGGACGCCGCTTGCCAGCGCGCTGCGTGTCCTGTCGGCGGAATTCCGCAACGAACGCATGATGCGCGCCGAAGAAAAGGCCGCGCGCCTGCCCGCGATCATGACGGTACCGCTGATCCTGTTCATCCTGCCGGTGCTGTTCATCGTCATCCTGGGCCCGGCGGCCTGCTCGCTCAGCGATGCGATGTCGGGCGGCAGCCTCGGCGGCGGCAAGCCCTGACGAACGCCGCATCGCAAACCCAACAAAAAAGGGGCGGGATCATTCCCGCCCCTTCTTTTTTGCCGCCGGCGCGTCAGGCGACCGTCTGTTCAATCGCGCCGAAGATGCTGTGGTGGCGCTCGTCGTCCATCCAGATCCGCACCGTATCGCCCGTCTGCATGAAGGGGGTTTTCGCCTCGCCGTCGCGGATCGTCTCGACCGTCCGCACCTCGGCAAGGCAGCTGTAGCCGAGCCCGCCCTCACCGATCGGTTTGCCGGGTCCGCCATCGGCGTCGCGGTTCGACACGGTTCCCGACCCGATGATCGTCCCCGCGCGCAGGTCGCGCGTTTTCGCGGCATGGGCGATCAGCTGGCCGAAGTCGAAGGTCATGTCGACGCCCCCTTGGCCAGTTCGCCGGGGATCAGCCCGCGCAGCGACACGTCGTTGGTCAGGCCGACGAGCAGAATGTGGCTCCGCGCCGTTTCGGCATCGACGCCCATCGGCACGTCGCCGGTGACGACCACCACCTCGGCCTCCATGTCGCAGCCCCACGCCGGATCGCCGAGCGGGATCGGATCGCGCGGCGCCAGAAAGGCATCGCTGCCGCCCTGATACATCAGCGGATCGTGCCAGAAACTTTCGGGCATTTCGGCGCCGCGCGCCTGCCGCACCAGCGCGACATGGTTCACATAGGCGCTGCCATCGGCCCATTGATAGGCGCGCGGCAGCGGCGAAGCGGCGTCGCTCTCGTGAAAGCGCTCGCGCGGGATCGCCTCATGATTGATATCCTCGGCAAGCGCCTTCAGCCGCGGCGCCGTTTCCGCCCAGTCGTCCAGCGCCGCCTGCAGCGTCGGCGCGATATGGGTCGCATCGGCATACCAGGCGAGGTCGTCCGAAACGACGACGAGCCGGCCGTCGCGCCCGGCTTTCAGCGAAGCTAGTTTCACATCTGTCCCTTTGTCTGCGATGCCGGCGGACCATCATCGCAAAGGGGGGAGCGACGATCAGCGCGGCATCTGGATGGATGCGAAACAGGTAAAGCCGCTCTGCCCTGCCTGCAAGCGCCGGATATATTGCAGATAGGCCTGCGACTGGTTGTAGCTGGTGCCGGGCAGCGTCTGGCCGCGAAAGGCGCGCTTCACTTCCTCGCCGGTGAACGGCCGCGGCGCGCCCGGAAAGGCGCCCTGCGTCCCCGGCGGGACAAGCTTGCCTGCGGCGTCGATGTAGCGGCCCGCGGCCGACGCGTCGGGCACCGGAATCTGACAGTTCATCACCGATACCGCGGTCTGTGCAAAGGCGGGGCGGATGGTCAGCGCCGCCGACACGCCGACCGCGCCGAGCGCGAGCATCTTGCGCCGCGAGGGAACGGCTTCGGCGCCGGTCGCGGGCGCTTCGGTCGGGATGTCGCTGTCTTCCATAGCCGCGCATTAAACCAGTGAAGCCTTTAGGAAAAGCAAAAGACCGGCGGACGCCCACGCCCTTCCCGCTTTGGGACAGGATGCGCCGCGATGGTAACCCGATGCAACGCCCCGCGAAGCGCCTTGCGCGCCGCGCCGCTTCGTGCGAGGCGCAGCGTCGATGTTCGACCGCCTGTCCAGCCTGGTTGCGGCGCTGACGCTCGTTGCCGTCGCGGCGATTTTCGCGGCGCTTGTCGGCGGCGACCTCGCCTCGATCGCGATCCTGGCACTCGCAGGGGCGCTCGGCGCGGTCCTTGTTTATGGCGCGCAGCCGCCGCCCGCCGCAACGCCGCCTGCCGCTGCCTCTCCGGTCCCCGCCGAACCGCCGCTGCTGCTGCGCCATCCCGATTTCACCCGCTGGGCCGATCAGGAGCGCGAACCGGTGCTGGGGGTAATCGACAATGTCGTCGCCATCGCCAACGATGCAGCGGTCCGCCTGCTCGGACGCCACATCGTCGGCGCCGACATCCGCACCGCGATCCGCCATCCGGTGGCGGCCGAATGGCTGTCGGCTGGCGACGTCGACACGGGCGCGATGACCGTCGATCTCGCCGACTATCCGCGGCCCGGCCAGCGCTGGACGATGCGGATCGCGACACTGTCGTCGATCTCGCGCGTCGAAGCCGATCGCTTCCGCCGCCCGACCACACCGGTCGATTTCGCCGCCATCGTCCGCCATACGCTTGCGCAGATGAAGGACAGTGCAGAGGCGCGGCCGCAGGACATTGCCGATCGCCTCGGCGATGCAGCGCAGCCGGTGCTGGGCGACGCGGCGCAGCTCGGCCAGCTCGTCCACAATATCGTCTCCAACGCGATGAAATACGGCCGCCCCGGCACCCCGGTGACGGTCGAACTGACGCGCGAGGGCCGCCGCGTCCGTTTGTCGGTCCAGGACGAAGGCGAAGGCATCGCGCCCGATCACCTCCCGCGCCTCACCGAACGCTTCTACCGCGTAGACGAAGCACGCAGCCGCTCGGTCGGCGGCACCGGGCTGGGGCTGGCGATCGTCAAGCACATCAGCGAACGGCATAATGGCCAGCTCGATATTCAAAGCGAAGTCGGTAAGGGCACGCGCGTGTCCGTGTCCTTTCCGCTGTCCGAAGCGCACTGACAAAGGACCGCATCGATGACGAACCGACCAACCCATCTCGACGAAAGCGGCGCGGCGCATATGGTCGATGTCGGCGCGAAGGCCGCGACCGGTCGGCGCGCCGTCGCCAGCGGTCGCATCGCGATGGCGCCCGAAGCGCTCGCCGCGATCCGCGCCGGCAACGCGCCCAAGGGCGATGTGCTGTCGACCGCGCGCATCGCCGGGATCATGGCGGCCAAGCGTACCGCCGAGCTGATCCCGCTCTGCCACCCGCTGGCGTTGACCAGCGTCGCGGTCGAATTCGACTGGGAAGCCGACGGCATTTCGGTCCGCGCGACCGCCGCGACGACCGGGCCGACGGGGGTCGAGATGGAGGCGCTAACCGCCGCGTCCGTCGCATTGCTGACGCTCTACGACATGGCGAAGGCGCTCGACCGCGCGATGGTGCTCGGCGATATCCGCCTGCTCGAAAAGAGCGGCGGCCGGTCGGGCGACTGGCGCGCCGGATGAGCGCGCTGCTCGCGGTCGAGAAGGCCCAGGCGCGGCTGCTCGCGCTGAAGCCGCCGCTCGGCGCCGACAATATCGGCGTGGCGCAATGCGCCGGGCGCTACCTTGCGCAGGACGTCGTCGCCGGGCGCGACCAGCCCGCGGCGGCGCTGTCGGCGATGGACGGCTATGCGATCCACTTTGCCGATATGCCCGGCCCGTGGACGATCGCCGGCGAAGTCGCCGCCGGCACTGCCCCCACCCGCGCGCTCGGCCCAGGCGAAGCGATCCGCATCTTCACCGGCGCGATGCTGCCGGCCAATGCCGATACCGTGGTGGTGCAAGAGGATGTCATCGCCGATGGCGCGCGCCTCACGCTCACCGGCGATGGCCCCGCGTCGCGTGGACGCCATGTCCGCGCCCGGGCAAGCGATTTTGCAGCGGGAGCGCATTTGCTCACGGCGGGATGTCGCCTCTCTCCCGGCGCGCTCGCCGCCGCCATCATGGGCGGTGCGGGCGATCTGATCGTCGGGGGGCGCCCGCGCGTCGCGATCCTGACGACAGGCGACGAACTGGTCGCGCCCGGGCGTGCGCTCGCGCCCGGCCAGATACCCGACAGCAACGGCACGATGCTCGCCGCGATGCTCGCCGCCGAACCCGCCGACGTCACGCTGCCGCTGCGCGCGCGCGACGATCGCGGCGTTCTCGCCAATATATTGGGCGATATGGCGCGGCGGCACGATGTCATCGTTACCGTTGGCGGCGCGTCGGTGGGCGATCACGACCATGTCCGCGGCGCGCTCGACGATGCGGGCGGGCAGCTCGATTTCTGGAAGATCGCGATGCGCCCTGGCAAGCCGCTGATCGCCGGCCGGATCGGCGACGCGATCCTGCTCGGCCTGCCGGGCAATCCGTCGTCGGCGTTCGTGACCGCGACGCTCTTTCTGCTACCGCTCGTCCGCTACCTTGCCGGGGCGGCCGCGCCGTTGCCGGAGGTCAGCCAGGCCCCGCTCGCGGTGTCACTCGGCCCCGGCGGGGCAAGGCGCGATTATCTGCGCGCGCGCCTCTACAAGGGGCTGCTGACCCCCTGCGACGGACAGGACAGCGGCCAGACGCAACCGCTGATCTCTGCCAACGCGCTGATCGTCCGCGATATCGGCGCAGCACCCCGCGCGGCGGGGGAGCTTGCAAACTATATCGCGATCGCTTGACAAGTTCCGGTCTGTTCCACTATCGTTCCCCT